>Ga0307514_10000289_pt1 | contig 127593 bp, 122 predicted proteins | sample 16_EM_MG_FD_203088 | JGI IMG/M metagenome (GOLD analysis project Ga0307514, IMG submission 203088) | Populus trichocarpa ectomycorrhiza microbial communities from riparian zone in the Pacific Northwest, United States - 16_EM | ecosystem: Host-associated > Plants > Roots > Unclassified...
CAACGTAGTGATCAAGAAGAAAGTACATGAAAATGCCAGAAAGGCAGCCAAAACACAGTGAATGATGAATTGTGCCAAAATGAATGATTGCATATTGTGGATACAGCCATGGCAAAATGAGCGTCAATGGAGCGTCAACGATTTTTGGTCATGCGTCCTGGGAAATAACACCTCCGATAGGTTGTATTCAGTCACAAAGGAATTTTTGGCCGCCTTTATAGGCAAAACAGATAGCAATACCCTCCCTGCCCCATCATGAAAATGAGCGTCAACGGAGCGTCAACGATTTTTGGTCATGTGTCCTGGGAAATCACACCTCCGATAGGTTGTACTCAGTCATAAAAGAATTTTTGGCTGCCTTTATAGGCAAAACAGATAGCAATACCCTCCCTGCCCCATCGTGAAAATGAGCGTCAACGGAGCGTCAACGATTTTTAGTCATGCGTCTTGGGAAATGACACCTCCGATAGGGTGTATTGAGTCATAAAGGAATTTTTGGCTGCCTTTATAGGCAAAACAGATTGCGATACCCTCCATGCCCCATCATGAAAATGAGCGTCAACGGAGCGTCAACGATTGTTGGTCATGTATCATGGGTAATCTGGGGGGCGACAGGTTGCACATTGTCATAAACTGATTATTGACTGCCTTTATAGGCAAAAGTGAAAGTGAAACGCTTTCTGCCCCATCTTCAAAATGAGCATCAACAGAGTGTCAACGATTGTTGGCCTTCCATCATGGTAAATCACAGTGTGATGTGGCGGTTATTGTCTATATATATCGTTTTGACTGTTATTATACTCTAAAAGGCTCAAGAATACTTAGTAGTAGCACTGTAAATGAAATAAGTTGTTACTGTCCCGGGGGATGTGGCTAGAATATCCCGTTCATATATGCCTATAAAGGCTGTCATATCCTTCTTTAAGGATGTTTGTGATCACGCGCCACTCATATTACCGAAGATGCAAGACCAAATATCGTTGACGCTCTGTTGACGCTCATTTTCAGGATGTAGTTGGGTGCTTGAGTATTCTTGTTTTGCACATCAAGGCGGCTAATATGTCGAAAACGAACCGTGACGTACCATGGCCAATATTTTACGATTAACAGTCGCATATCTGAATGCGACCATAAATGTGAAACCTGAAACGCAGAACCGGAGATTGGAACCGACGGGTCTAGCCAAACCCGGCGAAACCCGCGGGTTGACGGGTACGGGTCCGGGTTTGGCCCGCGAAGAGTCTGCCGGTCGGGTTTTTGGCCGGTTCTGGAACCGAACCGACCCGTTTTTGCGGTCCAAACCTGGACCGCTGGCGGGTTACCCGGACCCGTTGCTAACACTAACCAGGGGTGATCAAAGCGGCGGCACCACTATCACCACTAGCAATGCAGCTAGCAACTTAAGTAGAAGTTCGGAGAAGGGAGAAGAAATGCCGCAAGAACTTCTAAATTGGAGACGGACCTCCGATCCTGTAGTGGTCAGAGCGAAGGAGATTGAAACAATCTTAGAACAGAAGGTCTGGAGTGGACCTTAGAAAATAAACCGGATGTGCACTTGGATGAGTGACTTAGATGTAGCGTTCCCGGCCTGGTGGGAAGCTCAGAACAGAAGGTCTGAAGTTGACCTTAGAAAAAAAAAAGAATGGAGGTGAAAGTCTTAGACTAACTCAAGCGCTGCGCTGTCCGGGCTCATAACCTGTTGGATATGGTAGCAGGCGCTGTTAGAAAGTCCAAAAGCGATATTGTTCTCTCTACTCTAGCGGTCTCTCTATATACAGAATGACAAGGCAACATTGGCCGCTCCGCCATCGGGCGGACTCGGGCCCGGGGTTGAGCGGATTTCCAATATAATGAGTTGTTCTGGCATGCCTTGGTTTGAAGCACAACCTTCTGTTGAGTATCCAAATCGTCTTGTTCAATGTCAAACATTAAGGTCGACTCTCCCAGGTCTTCACTTTCGTCATTACCAATTTCCTGATCAGTATCGTCATTCTGCTTCACTCATGAAATCAGGAAGATTAGTTATTCTGAACAAAATGCATAGTGCAGAATGGAAGATAATTGGAACATAAACATTTGATGGACAAGAAAGATAGGCTGCTTTCTTGAATGCCAGTGCTCTCTCAAGGTGTACTTCTTGATTGTTCTGTGAATTGCGATTCCTCACCAGGCTGGGCATAGATTTCATTTGTGGTAATGAAGATAGAAAGTTGGGGAATATTGGAGAGAATAAATACAAAGTAAATATAAGATTAAGTGCAATAGAATAACTGGAAAAATGAAGCAAGAAGTTGCACACAGTCGAGGAGGATGCAATTCGAGGTGCGTCTTGATGGGTTCTGGAGAGATAACTTCAACGGTCCTTATTCATATCGAGCAAGGTGGTTCAGTATTGCGATATAGGATCTTGTCACAGGGGCTGAATTTGATGGATTCCTTGCGAGGTGCACCAGAAAAGATCAATTCCGAAGGCCAAATATTAGCAACTCTTATCAGCAACACTCTGTACAGATGCAATAAATGGAGGTTGGTTAAAGCCAACGCACACAGAATAGAACCAGACACACCTGAGGAAATGTCGCTATATTAACTGACCCTTTGTGCTGGCCAAATGGAGCTCTGAGAACTGGTATGGACAGATGTGCCGATCCATATGACTCTCGAAATGTAGTAATTATGCGTAAATGTTCGAGTATTTAAGGTGATTGGATGGTATAGAATTGGTGTGGCATTTAGAATCTGCAGAAAATGCTAGATTTCGGACCATGAGAGTGATGGCTGAGTTGCAAGGGTTCATACTGATATTTGTAATCGATCGAGGAGAAATACACATCTCCGCAAGTGGTTTATCTGTGGGACAGACCCATGCATTTTCATAATATACAATAGGATTTGGATGCTGCAGCTAGGTTAGCGGTCGATATAGCAATATTGTAAGCATAACTTCCCTTTCATGCGTGCATCTGGGCCATGTCTGCAGAATAACCTTCACAACAATGTTGCTGTTAATGGATGGGAGAGAATTTGCTATACAAATAAGAGATACAGGTGCAGAGAAAAAATGGTAAGCTAGGATAAATGAATCAGGCGTAATCATACTTCAGCAACAACGCTCGTTTCTGTCAGAAACACCTGGGTGTTCTGGTCGGCTCTGACAGCTGTAACTGAATCTCGTACCCTCTGACAGAGAAATATATGCTTCCCATCGCCCTGGCGACGCGTTGCGTTGCATACATACCTCTTTTACTTTGTACCTGGATACGCACCATTGGAATGAGGCATGTCTTCCACTTTTCGCAGGGGCTGCAGTTATGTTGTAGCCATTTAGACAACGTCTGGCGATGTTTATGCCTTTTTCTGGCCGAGTGCCACATTTTCCCTCTCCGCTATTGCGATATATCAGATGCCGCACTCTGCCCATATATGTTTAGCTTTGAGATGTTGTCACTTATTACAATACAGTCTTCCCTTCAGATACATCGCTTGCTGTTGCAATTGCTTCGCCATTATCGTATTTTACATGTCTGAAATATACTGTCCAATCTTCACAGTCTCTAGTACTATGCCCTCAATCCTCCACATTCTGCGTTGATCCATCGTCGGCTTGCGATGCTTCTTTCTCCTCATCCCATCAGCGAAATGTAAATCAGTCTGGAAGCTACATACAAACCTCCTGGACACTCCGGCCAACCTCACCAGTGCTTCCAAGTACTTCCAGATGCTTCTAGGCCCCGCTGGAGCTAAGTAAAGTGCTCTCAGACTCTGCAAGAGCATTCTCAGGTACTTTTAAAAGCACCTGCAGTGACGGAGGTGCATTCAGGATGCTACAAGAATTGACTCGTAGGATAGTCAAATTTTGGAGCAGCTGAGACCTCTGCACAGCTCTGCGGAAGACTTGGTGCCATATTCTGACCGCAGCGGTTCATATAGTCCCATAAACACAAGCTATTTCGTCAATCATATTCATCTTTGTTACAGTCACAAGATTTGCTACATCATAAAATGGCATGTATTATTCATCTAAGTCTCTGTATATATATACATACGACCAATCTGGCTGCAGACGGGTCCTTGAGTGTAATCAGAGGAGCACCTGGAGATGCCCATTGAGAAAACTTAGCGATGCACTGGGAGGCTGTGATCATGTGAACTTAGAGATGTACTTGGAGGCCGTGATTGAGTGAGTTTGGAGATGCACTTGGAGGCCGAGATCGAGTGAACTGCGAGATAGACTTGGAGGCCGTGATAGAGCAAGTTTGGTGATGCACTTAGAGCCTGTGATGGACTGAACTGAGAGATGCACTTGGCGGCCGTAATCGAATGAGTTTGGAGGCCATTGATCGTGCAAACTTGAAGGTGGTCGATCTGGAGGCGGTATATAGGGAGAAAGGCACGGACGGAAGCTGACACTCAATTCATTGTTCAAACTCAAGATTGTGGGAATGTAGACAGTTGAGTACAACAAGGTGCACCGATCGATGAGAGATGAGAGACTGGCTGGGTGCGGGAGAAAGTCCATCGTGGGCTGATGCAGTACTCAGTGCATGCTGTACTCGGTGGTAACTCATGATCATTGCATGGATAGATAGAGAGCGATGACTTAACTTGGTGTTTTTAGGTGATGGTAGAGTTGAGAACGAGAAAGAGAGAAATGAGAGGATATGGGGGAAATCATCATGAGGAAATGGGACATAAGAGCATTTCCTGTGCGAGTCAATTGACCAGTCCCGAACCGGAAGGTACCACTCCCGATCCAGCTGGTGAGAACACAGATTCGAGGTCTTTCAAACCCAATCAGGCGAGTCGTATCCCTGAATTCTCATATCCGCTGGTATCCTCCATTTTGTTCCCATCTTCATCCCCATTCTCGCTTTCCCGTCCTAAACTTTACCATCATCACAGAACACAAAGTTAAGTTATCCGTCTCTATCTCACCATGCCATGATCATGAGTTAACACCAAATACTCCATACACCAAGAGTAAAGCATACACCGAGAGTACAGCATCCACCCATGATTGTCGGTCTTCCATTCCTTCCCATGATTACGAGTTGACCCCTGAATGTAGCTTGAGCTTCCAGCGTGCCTTCCTACAGGATCACCAGCCAGCTCTCCATGAGAGCTGAAAGGGAAAGATCCCTCATCCACATTCCCATGGTTGCGAATTAACTAACTGATAAATAGAGTCTCAGCACCCGGTGCGCCTCCCATCGACCGCCTCCCATCGGCCGGCCCCAAGTACTTCTCCAATCTCGCACGATTATGGCCTCTAGGTACATCTCCAAACTCGCTCCATCATGGCCTCAAAGTGCATCGTCCGAACTAGCTCGATGACATCGTCCAAGTACATCTGCAAAGTCGCTCGAATAAGTCCCCGAAGTGCATCTCCAAACTTGCTCGATTATGTCCTCCACATGCATCTCCAAACTCGTTTGATCACAGCCTCCAAGTGCATCTCTCAGTTAACTCGATCTCAGCCATCCAGTGTATATCCAAACTCGCTCGATCATGGCCTCCAAGTTTGAATGAGCATGACCTCCAAGTGTATCTGCAAACTCGCTCCATCTCGACCTCCAAGTGACTGTAAGTTCACACTATAATGACCTGCAAGTGTATTTCTGAGTGGACTCGATCGTAATCTGCAGGCGCACCTCAAAGTGTTCACAACCACCGCCTGCAGCCAGTCCAGATATACCGTACATAGATAGATACACAGATACATAGATGAGAATACAAACTGCATACATGAGTTTTAAAAATCGTTGAACAATAAGTAATAGCAATGATTTCCAGAGGCACCAGCAGCGTTCCCAAAGATGATGTTATTCCCATACTACTCTATCATGATTTAACGTGCTCCAAGGCTTGTCTCCGGCGCTCCCAGGCTTGTCATCAGCGCACGCAGGTGCTTATAGGCTTGTCGTCGGCGCTCCCAGGCTTGGGCACAGCGCTGCGAGGTGCTCCCATGTACACCTAAAGGACACTGCATCGGTGCAGTAAACTCTGGGATTTGACCACCCTGGGATTCTGGTCCGACAATGCACTGACACTCCCAGATGCTCCCAGTGACTATAATACATTTTGCTGATGCCGCATCGTTGGCATCGTTGGCATCGTTGCCATACTCGCCATCATCCCCGTCGACACTACTGGTTCTACTATGCCCTCCGTCCTGCACATTCTGCGCTTATCTATCATCAGGTTGCGAAGCTTCGTTCTCCTCATCTGCATCATCGCCATCCTCGCCCTCATACGCGTCGACACCACTGGTTTTCAGGTCCAACCTCTCGAGTTCAGTCGCGACCTGTTGCAGCTGGCTGGCTGTGGGGATGGTATCGCGCTCGTCGCTTTCGTCACCTTCAACTACGTAATCCCCGCTGTCCCCTGGCATCCTGAAATGCAATTCGTCATCCGTGCAATTGTTGTCTATCGGGTTGTTTGGGTTAGTGCTTCTGATCTCAGGTTCCTCAAGTGCCATTTCGGAGGTCAAATAGTCAAGAAGAATAGTACTGTCAAGACGCGCTGCTTCCACGCATATCACCACTGCTGGTGTTGGGTTGTCCGGCTGTTGGATCTGACGTTTGACTGTAGCAAGAGTGGTTTTATACACCCTCTATTGGTAGCTCTCCTGTAGTGTGTTCCAGATATCCATCAAGAATGTATACATGTCTGCAACGCCCGGCGAGGTTAACCACTTGCGACCCGTTACAGCGCAGCAGGATGCGATCTTACCACCGCCATTCTTGTGGTTGAAGTAGTTCGAGCGATCAGGTCTGTCCGCTGTCAGCTTTGACTTGGAAGCTTTCGGATGAATACCTTTGTTCTTTTGCCACTCCAGGAGAGCATTGTGCAACACTGTGCATGTAAACATGATCAGTGGCAAGGGTATATGACTGTCCTTGTCATCAATCATGGAATTATAAATTGCATCAGCATACTTACCGTGGTTATTCGCCCGATGATAACATATGATGTACATCAACAGCAATATTGCTTCCACCAGGAAGTGAAGTGGACGCTAGCCATTTGGTATCAGCTTTTGACTCTCTCTGCGTTGGATTTGGACCGTGTACAGCACCTTCCACACGCTCTGCTATGGGAAAAAGATACTTACGGTCTGCCAGAAGGGCATCAATGAATTCCAAATCCTCTGCGGCGAATTCAAAGCGGTGGAGATCATAAAGCTCTGCAATGTTGTCCCTTGCTGATTGAATAAAATGGGATTTAACCTTATCGACTTGTACGCAAACCGGGTACCGGTTGGAGCGTGAACTATCCAACGGGGGCGGTCATTCAGCATATCTCTATCATGATCTCCTTTGTGAGTGCCTCGAATGCTATGAAGCAAATGTTGTTTTGCTGCATAGTGGTGTTCCGGTATGTCTCTATTATCTGCCAGTGTGGGACTTCAGCTAATGCTTTTCCAACGCGTCGCGTTGCATAACTTACCATCTCCAAGTCGCTTGCACTCATAAATGGTCGTCTGTTCCAGATGTATAGCTCCAGGAGTCTGCCCGGTACAAATACAAGAGGAGTCATGTCTGAGTGACCAAATCAACGGATGCTGCGACTGCCAGAGATCATTGATTGAGGTGTAGACACTACCCGCAGTGGAAATTGACACTGCCACTGTCTCTGGTTCCTTTCGGAAGCTCGCGTTCCCAGTGGATATGTAGTGATTGTGCGGGCTTCTGGATTAGGGATGGGGGTAGGTAAGTTTTCAAGACCCCTGAGAGAAGTGGGAGTGCTCGGAATGCTGTATGCAGGACTGGATACACCGCGACGCATTGAGTCTGTCTGTAAGATTCCTCCGGGTGTTGGTGTGCTACGACTGCTTGTACCCGGCGTGGCAATTGGAGTACTTATTGACTGTCGCAGTATAACTCATTGGGTGGAAGTCACGTGTTGAGTGATATCTGCAACGCAAGAATTGTTCAGCGAAGATGAGGGGTTGGAGTACTGAGCTTGGATTGTAGAGGGTACGGAACACCCTCTTTGAGAGGAATCCCTCTCGCCAGCCGGTACGGAAACACGTCTCTTAGCAGGTGGAATTTGATAATTCCCCAAACGCACACGCTTTTGTTGATTCCGATGATTAGCAACACTTCGAACATTTCATACGACCGGAGTCATGTCATGGTGAGAGCTATGGAAAGGCATAGTCCAATATAGATGTTCGATGTTAAGAAGGTAGGAATAATTTCCTCTGCATGCATATGCAACAACAGGCGAGGTAGACTCCAATTTGAGCGACCATGGAGGGATTTGACACAATAGAGAGGTGCAGGGTAGACCACGCTAGAGTATAAACCCTGACAATACTCGGGGACGAGATCCCTTCAGAAGCATTTAATTATGGGGTTAACTGCCATCAGATTGAACTCAGATTAAACCCAGCATTGATATTCACTGTTACAGCAACGTCTGAAGGTCTATTTGCACTGCTTGAAGGGTGTTTATGCCTTCTTGGCGCGATTATCACCATCTTGCACTCGTTCTTGGCACAATACTTCGAACCATCGATTGTGTATACCTTCAGCTTCCCAGTGACAATCATCTCTTGGCAGAGCTAAAAGCATCATAAGGCGAACCATGACGTATTCTGTATCCTATTACATCAGTTGCATGTGCTTTTTCCCCTGCTAGGCGTTGGTAGGCATATTGGACGGTTGGACAGTTGGGACAACTTGTGAACAACTCAGTTTGCTCCAAGATGCGTGAAGTCTGAGCGGTAAAAGTAGTATGGGATGCCAATGCAACGCCCAGCGTCACAAACTGTCCTTACCGTGAGTACTAAAGCTCGTCTCGAGGCTCCTCATTCATGAGGTGATTGGTGGTTGTGTAAAATGAAGGCTGGGCTGTTTTGTGTTCTTTAACCAACAAAACTCAGGATATGAACCAACTCGCAGGAACTCGAGTATATATATCACTTCTTCCCACCTACACCTCCATTCTCTGTTCGTCTGGTATTAAACAAATCACTAGCAATTACACACACCGCCAGCATCCTGAATTATCTCGAAGTTACATGACTTGCACAAAACAACTCATCTTGTTTCAAAATGCACCTGATAACCTACACAACTTCATACGTTCACTGTGGGCTTCTTTCTGCTACTTTCAACTGTATCATAATCCCAACGCCTCGGAAGTAGATTAATTTTTAACATGCTGCGATGGCAACAAAGGGCAGCCGCAGAGAAAAGGGGAAGGCAACTGCTACGATAAAAATTCCAACACCAGTTATTAATCGACGCCTGTCATTGGATTGGGACCGTACAAAGGGATTCATGCCGGAACACATCCGTGCACTCATACGGATATACAATGTTTGTGGTGTCAAGCATGAGAGGGCCTGGGATCTCTTTCATGAGATAATCATTTTTGATCCAGTCACGACTCGCCACCTTTCACAATTCCAGCTGATGTGGCTGTACTGCAGGAGCAGGAGTTCACCTTTTTGCGAGTGGTGCACAGCCTTCCACTCATAGGTGGGGCAAATGTTCGGCGAAACCCACAATCAAATGAACAATGGGAGGTGGGACAACCTCTGTGTCTTCCGGTATCAATTCGATTGCTCTAATCAGCAGACCACCAGCTAGAGAATGGTTAAACGCAGCAGCGAGGGCTTCTCTTGGTACGGTAGCGATAATCTCAGGGCACAGATTGATCTGCCAAGCTGCCAGCAGTACAAGCCAGGCGACTGCCTGGCCATTGGAACACTGAATTGGGATGACATAATCGACGAGCATGATGATGATCAGAACAGGGCGGATCCCGGAGCGCCGAGCGGTGGAAGGAGCTGCCATGGCAATGGCAATGAAAATGATGATGGCGAGGGTGAGGAAGACATGCAGGGTGTTGCGAAAGGGCCCAGGAAAGGCAAGGGAACAAAGGACGGGAAGGGGAGAGGGAAGAGGAAGGAGAATGGAAATGGTAAAAGGAAAGGTATGGTTAAATGAACCGCAAGGGGAGATGATATCTCTCCTGCCGTTGCTTTGCAGTTGCAGAAGCAAATGTTAGAGGCAGACTTGGACACGGAGGGCTAACTAGAGTGCGTATAATTAGAGCCGGAAGGATTGCCTGCCGTGTCAATTTCCTCAGATGATGATACCGACTCTACCAAGTCGGATGTCGAATATGACTCAGAACATAATCCCAGTGTGGATAAGCGCATGGAGGATGATGTGGACGCAGCGGATGGCGTTGATTTAGATGGCGATGTTGATATGGAAAGGGACAGTGACGATGAAGAGGAGGAAAATGATGAGGAGGAGGATGAGGTTGAGGAGAATGAGGAGGAGGAGGAGGAGAATGAGGATGAGGAAAAGGATGATGGCAAAGAACCTCGGACGATTAGTCAGGAAGAGTTGGTAAATACATTGGCTGACGATGTTGATACCATGGTAGATGATCAGCCAATCTTGCTGCCTGAGTAAGACCAGCCGATGTGGCAGCATACCCCACGGCCACAACATCCGGCACCTTCCCCACGGCCACAAACCATGGAGCCTCACCCATGACCATGAATACCGGAGACTTATCCTACCAGTGGGCTGGAAGATTTGGGGCTTGTGACACTTCAAAATCCAAGCCCGGCGGTGCCAAGTCTGCATGAAGCTGACGCAGCTGGAAACACCCCAGATGTGAATGTGGATTACCAGCTGCTCGACGAATCGGCAGGTGGTGACAGTCTGCCTGATGTTGATCTCCCCGGAGTCCCTGCCCCTGATGTCCCTCTCACTGATGTCCACCTGGATGGCTCTGCAGGTGAGGAGTGAACCAGTCCTCGTGTTGCACAGGAGCCAATGGTTGTTGTGTTTGGGTTAGGGTTGGGTTCTTCCATTGTTCGTTTCATTTGTTGTAATCTATTTATCTCTGGCATTGATTATTACATGCGTCGCAAGGTTTTTGAATTGCTCAGGGTTCATTTTTTTCATAGTATTATGGTACATCACATATGCAGTGTTTTTGCAACTCCTGGTATGAAAGGAACCTCCGTGTGATGGTGTTGATGGTCAATGAATCTCTCAAGTTAGCTGAAAGTATTGTGAGCTTACACACCACGCTGTTCATGCCCAGCACCAACTTTGGTCCCTTTGTACACTGAATACTCCACTCCTTGCGTGTCAATGACAATGTCAGAAAAGACCCCTTTCCATTGCCCAGAATTTTCATGACGAAAGAAGTTCACCTCAGACAGCTGGCGACTTAAACATATCAAATTACACCATCCTGGATACCTTCAAGTCGCACGCCAGAAGAAACTGACTATTCAAAGTGCGCCCCGATGAGTTGACCCTGCTCAGGGTTGTGAATCTAATGCTGACAAAGATTGAGTCGAAGACTTGGACCCGTCTCCCTACCCCGAAGACGTTGACAACATCGCAGACTCGTAGTGTCAACCACCGCCACCTCTTCTGCTGCAGACGGATATACACTGCACCAACGGCGCTCCACTGAGTGCTTACATTGCTGAGCCATGGGAAAGTGACGCTGAGGGTTGCCTTGAGACGAACCTACAGAACAATCCCTACTACCTGCTTGCGACGTGTCAAGAGTACAAATATATCCAGTGTGGGATCAAGAAGAAAGGTATCAAGACATACTATGACAACATGCTGAAGGAAGAAAACACCGCTCTGTGTTTCCCAAGCTTCAAAAATGGGGATTGTGTGCAGAAGCTCGTGGCTAGCATGCCAGATGATTGGGCTCTCGGGGAATGCGAACTATACACTCTCGAGGATATGAGATGGAACGACAATCACCAAAGGACTTACAAATACTGGAGTTGAGACATCATCAGAAGCATGAGATGGTTGATATGGCAGCCAGCCTACGAGAAACATCTCATTTATGCCCCTCAGCATTGCTTCAACAGCGATACGCCACCGAAACGCCTCTATACAGAAATGCACACTGCGGAGTGGTGGTGGGAAACACAGGTAAGCAGAGATACTCGAGGATAATAACGTGCTAATCGAGGTTAAGGCAACGCTCAAACTGCGGGATATACTGGTTCCGTGGATCTTCATGTCTGACAGAATACATCTCTCGAATATTGCTGGCGACAAGACTGAGTGGCCTGTATATATGACAATTGGCAATCTAGCTTGGAAGATCCGCCAGATGCCCTCAACACACACCATTGGAATGGTCGCTCTCCTGCCAATTCCAATCAAGAACTGCAATATTCCTCTGAAGCGGCTGGATGAGCAGTGGCAAACAAACCGAGAGGTGCTGAACACAGTACTCCAGCGGGTACTCCACAGTCCCACCTTTAAAAGAAATCTCAACACCAAGAGTGGGTATTACAATGTTCTCTGTGCAGATGGCAACTTCAGGCATTGCAAACTGGTTGTAGCAGCATGGGTTGCAGATTACGCTGAGTATAGTAATCTACAGCATCTCGAGCAGCATGTCTGTTTTTGGTGGGAGAGTCCAAAGAACTAACTTGAAGATTATGTCCCTTCTGATGAGCAAGACCCCCAGCGGGATCACAACCTATATGGAACGCTTGGCGATGCCAACACCAAGGTAGCCAAGGCGGAACTCTTGTCTCATCATGGTCACCGAGGATTCAATGTATTCGACATATTTCCTGTATCATGAGCGATCTCCCCAAGCCCGATCGTCTCCATACGATGCAGATGGGCATGCTTGACCACCTCCGGAAGTGGATGTTCCACTTCATGAAGATGCACAAATGGCTCGACAAGTACAATGCAATCTGGTTATCCGTGCCTGCTTACCATGACCTCACACCAAAAAATAAAACATATGAGGAAGTGTCTCAATGGAATGAGAAGGAGATGAAGAAAATGAGCCATTACCTGCTTGGAGTTGTAACCCAGTCTCTACGAGGTGGAAGCCCCACTCAGCATCCCATATTCAATCGCGCAATGGAGTGCACACGGGCATTGTTAGAATTCTAGATGTATGCTCAATATAAATCTCACAATGATGAAACTTTGAGCTACATGGAGGATGCCTTGAATCGTTTTCACAACTTCAATGATGTTTCCTTACACGGGCAAGCCGGCAAAAGGGCGAAGGCCAGAGCCAATGCCCTGAGAATGGAAGTCGTGAAGAACCAAAATCTAGATGAAGAAACAAATGCTGAAACTTGGACACTGGCCAAGAAGCGGCGCGGAATGAAAGACTGGCGGGAATATATCAGCCACGAGTTAGATGTTTCCAAGTAGTTGGATGCCGACTTCAACTTTCTGAAGATCCACTTGATATCTCATTGGGTCATACAGATTCGTCGATATGGAGCCTTGCAACAGTATCCTTGCCGAGACACATGAACAAGCACATAAGATGAACCTCAATGACACTTGTAACGCCTCCAATCACAATCTCAACTACCTGCTCCAAGTAATCACCCTGCAGCGTCGCATTCTCTGCTTCGAAATCAGAGAGCTAAATCTCGAAGCCCTCGCTCAGTGGCAGGAGAACAGTGCTGCAGCCTGGAATGTCCTACCTTCCGGTGGTGATCTGCCTGCCCCTCTGGGATCGCAGTCATATTCGAAGCCCAAGTTTACGCGGCCCCAAATCTGCCGTCATGGAAAGCATCCTGACGCTATGATCAAAGACTTTAAAGGATTACCCGACAATACACAACACGCAACGCACCTTGTGGAAATATAACGCGGCGTGCGTAAGGTTATCAAGCATAACAATCGTGAAAAGACGTATATATCAGATGATCAACTGCACACAATGGAGCTCTGTATTTACCACGGGCTTAAGGTTCAAGTCCAGGGTTTGGACGGTGAACACATATCTCAGCTGTGTCGATTGACAGGAAGCCAGAGCTGGTGTGGATGGAATTGACAGAAAGAACGGTATGGGTAAAGCAATGCCCGGGGAGGTGTTATGGTGTGCTGAATGGGCGTCTCCCGTGGCAACTGGAACGACTACTCACAATCAAACTCCTAAACTAAGATGGATATTTCATTGAGTACAAGTTAGCCTAACACTCGCAATAATACTTGAAAACTCGGGTAACTTTGATCACGTCTCGAAATTTGTACAAGTGGGAAAAGCACCTGCAGCTGTTGCTTTGCAGGTTTTCAGTGTGGGAAATATTGTCAGCTGCGCGCACGTCATTCCAGAGATAGCGACTAGTAGCACGACAGGAGACAGACGGAACGCACAATGGATTGTCAATAGCTATATAGATCTGGCGACTTGGAATGATGTGTATCATTAGAAAAGAGGGAATTGCATTTTCCATGCAGGTAGAAGGAACGCTGGAAGAGATGTTCCGAGCGTCACCCATCGTCTTGCAATCCCGTAAAATTAGTAGAGAGAGAATTGCATTTTGCGCGCAGGTAAAAGGAACATGAGGAAAGATTTTCCCAGCGTCACCCATCACATTGCAATCCCAATGCAAGCACATACCCAATGAACCCATTCCGATGTATTGTCACAGATGGCTACAACACCAGATTGATCATTGAAAATAGGAGACCGACAGAACGAGAAGAAACGGTGAAACAAAGATCAGAGGGTGATATGTAATGCAACGCGTTGAATTGACGCCAGGCACAGAGTAATCCGGCACCGGGGTGTCCCTGATGGCTGCGACGGAGTGCGTTCACTCCGATGCAGCCATTTTGCCCGGACGGAAATATATTTTGCTGATGTAGTGATTTATGTACTTGGCAATGCCAAGTTTGCTAACAAATGAATTATGAATACTCACTCACATTCTGATTTTGCACCTAATATCTAGTAAACTGAACACTGCTAAATCACATGTTCATTGTGAGTCTCAGCACTATAATGGTGACTGCAATTAATGTTGGGGTTGAAAGTTATATGCAAGAATGGTATGAATACATAGTAAGATGACATCTTACAGTGGGCAAAGGAATGATCATTGCATGCATACAGTTCTCGAAATTGAGGTGCACCAAAGATTCAATGCATATTCTTGGATATAATGGTGGGGGATTGCAAACTTGCCTTGCTCTGACAGTTAATTGCACTCTCCAAAGCTGTGTTTTCTTAACGTGAGCTTTGAAGATTCTCTCTATTCAAAGATTCACTTTTGAGGGAAATCAGATTACATAATTTATTTTCAGCTAAAAGTTTTGATAGCCGTAACATACAAGTTAGTCTGAATTGTATTAAGTTGCCATTCAAAGCATTGGGAACTTAGGCCTCTTTGAGTAAGTACGGTACATGGGCGAGTTGGAGTTGCTGTTGACCCGAGAAGATGATGGAGATGAAGATAAATTGTCTGTCAATCCAAAGAGAAGAAAAACTATGGACTTATATATGAAAGAGAGAGAAGGAAAACCAAAGGTTGACTGCCAAAGCCGGAGCCCAATACCAATTACCAGTGCCGATCCCATCTCCTTGCCATGGGTGTAGGCGAGGCTGATGGGGGAAATGGGGCTGGCGGGGGCCGGCAAGGCTGGTGGGTGCAGGCGAGGCCAATGGGTGTCATAAGCCACCGGGCCAAACCCCTAGTCAACACTCCCCCTTTGGCAGAAGGTTTTCCAGAGGAAGTGAAACAAGATGAAAGAAACAAACAAAAGTCTGAGATCCTCCGCTGAGTTCCAAATCTCATTAAATCCAAAGACAATTGAAGCATACCGTGTAAATCCAGCTGGAATCCAACATACACAGTGCAAATCCATACACACAATCTGAAACAAAGGAAATCCAAGTCCTACGCATGATTCTATCTGAGTCCAATATCTTCTACAAATTCACCAAGTTTAACTCCCCCGAGGGCTTTAGTGAGAGAGTCAGCCAGAATCTCTGTACCTGCCATGTATTTGATCTTGAACTTGCCCTTCACAATGGCTTCATGGATCAAGTGGTACCGGAGTCGTAAGTGCCGGCTGTCAGATTGCAAGTTGCCCGAGTTGACAGTCATAACGCAGTTTAGGCCATCATTGAGAATACGCCTGGTCATAGCACTGCCAAATCCGGTCTCTGATAGGAGATCTCGCAGCCAGTCGATCTGCATTTTGATGTACGCTGTGCAATTCATCTCTGCTTGTATTGTCGATTGGGTAACTACGCATTGCTTCTTCAACTTCCAAATGACGAGGGTTCCGCAGGTGTAGATGACGATGCTCAAGTTTGACTTGCTCATGTCTGCTTCCCCCTCCAAGTCTGCATCGATGTAGTAAAAGATTGACAATGAGTCATGTCCAAGGCTTGGGTCATATATCGTTGATTGGTAGTCGGATGTGGCTCGGAGATATTGAAGCAGATGCTTTACAGCTTCCCAATGTAGAGTTGAGGGTTGGGCAGTATATCTGCCTAACACTGCCATGGCATATGAGATATCTCAGCTAGTACAAGGAGCACCATAAAGAATCGAACCAATGGCTTTCTGATATGTTCTAGAGTTGAATGGCTGCTCTCCAAGCTCAGGCTATATGGCATCTGGCTTGTAGCCGATGACCATAGCAGTTTAGTGCTTCCGGCAGTTGGTCATCTCAACATGGTGAACAACTCGGTTGATGTTGCCAGTTTGATCGATGGGAATAGATCGTTTGCTGCAATCTTGAGTTACTGTCATGCCGAGATATTGGAAGGTGTCAGGCACAGGGACTTGGCCAGCGGCCTTGAATTGATCGTACAGTCAAGATGCAATGGAAGTAACAAGTACTGATTTCCCAATAATCATGATATCGTCGTCATAGAATGGCATGATGACGCCATCTGCTTCGAGTTTTGCACTGAAGAAGAGACAGGGAGCTGCCTTTGAGGCTTGCAGATTGATATTGTCAACGATAAAGTCAAAGACTTCTTCATAGTACTCCCGATTTGTTTGCTAGATGCCGTACAAACTTTCATTCAGCTTGATGAGGGGTCTGGTGCGGCCATATGGATCGGGCCACTTCCTATCTGGGAAGCAACTATAGAGAGTCCCATGAAGATTGCAGCCAAGGCAGGCAGTCGGGGTGTCGAGGACGGCAATTTCAAGGTTGTGGTTGGGTGCAAGGCCAAGGGCAAGCCGAATCGAGGCCAAATCAATGACTGGGGAGGTTATGTCCTTACAATCGCCAGGCTTTTGGAGATCGCCGCGGCTGACAAGTTGTACTTTCCATTTATCAATTGTCCCACTGGCCATTAACTTTCTTCCCATGACCCAACGGCTTTCAATCATACTAGCGCCTTCTGGGACTTTTTCAATGAAGAAGAAAACCTCATGGCTTTCCATTGATGCCACATCCTTGCAGATAGCTCTCTTCCACAGCTCAGCATCCTCTGCATCCAGTGCTGTACAGTATGTCTTAGAACCTTGCTCGATCATCATGGCTATGCTGACATTGGCTGCAGTTCTTCCGCTCCTTGTAGGTGTTGGAGGCAGTGTCTCTGGAGGCGGTGTCTGTGGAGGTGGTGTGAGATCATCATTCGAGTCGTCAATTTGATTGATTGCACTCCGCAATGCAGCTGCTTTCCGCGGCTGTACCACGGCTTTCGGAGACTGTATCATGGCTTTGGGCTGCTCGGGAGGCTCTCCAATTTCCGAATCTTTATCCTGTTCGGCTGGTTCGAAGGTGAACTTTGTAGGCTTAGTCTTCAGTAGCTGGTGATGTAGGGTAGACTCATCAAATTTGACATCTCGGGCTATGAATACTCGTCCCGAATTGATCACCAGAACTTGATACTGTGTAGATGTCTCTGCTGAGTACCCGAGAAGTACACACTTGTAGGTGTGGTTCTCAAGCTTCTTCCTGAGGTCACCATGAATCGATGCAAATGCTACGCAGCCGAAAGTTCAATGATGGAAGATATTGGGCTTCTTCCGCGTTCAGTTTTTGAAAGGCGTCGAATTGCGGTGAGGTTGGGACAGTAGTCGATGCTTGATGTTGACTGCAGTGGATACAGCTTCGGCCCAGAGCTTATTCGGTGTCCCAGGATACTTCAGCAAAAGCAGTCCCGGGTCCAGCACTGTGCCATTGCATCTCTCCAAAATGTCATAATGCTGTTGTCCGTATGGGGCTGATACTTCCCTAATGATGCCTTTCTCTACCAAGTATTAAAGAAACATCTTACGACTAGCATACTCCTCTCCCTCATCAACTCCAATTCGACACACCTTCGACTTTGGGTGCTGCTTCTCCACGTATGCCTGATACACCTTGAACTTTGCTGGAGCCTCAGATTTGGCTTTTAGAAAGTAGACTTCAGTGTACCTCGACTGATCGTCTGTAACCTAATAATATATCGTTACCCATTCATCGTCTGAGCCTGCATTTGCCCCATCACATCGAAGTGAATCAACTGAAACCGTTGAGTGTTTGACTTATCCTCCAATTGAAAGGGCTGGAAAGGCTTCCGGAACATATTTTCTAAGATACGTGCCTCACAAATGCATGTCGATGGGGTCTTAGCATGAAATTGGATACCTTTGACCGCATTCGGGAGCCATTTGATTGCTGGAAAAGAGAGGTGGCCGAGGCGAGCATGCCAAACAAGTATATCCTTATCATCAACTGAGGGACGAATGTTGGAATAGGTCTTGGAGATCTCGGAGATCCCGGAATTGGTAGTGGTGCTCGGTGGATCATCTACTGTCACCAAGGCTTTCGAGAGTGAGCCTGCAGATGATTTGAGCACGAACTGACTGTTGACAAGAGGTGCTTCACAGACGAGGACTTACACAAGACTCGCCGTAGCTCCATCGAGTTAGAAACCGAAGTTAACTGCTTCCCGCATTAACTGGATGATATTGAAGAGGTTATGTGTGCCGCAGGCTGCCATATAAACAACATGTTGCAGAACAATTTTTGCGGGCTTTGCATTTAGCCTGTCAGCATCAAATCTAATGGTTCCAGAGCCTTCGGCATCGACAAAGCTGTTGTTTGCTGTCTTGACCTAATGCTCCCCATTTGCCATGGAGTGAAAGGTAGCAAAGAGGTGACGATTGCCGGTGACGTGATTTGTTGCACAGGTGTGGAGAATCAATTAATCAGCAGATCGATTTGCTGATGTTACATTGAGCATGATCACTGAGTCTTGCAGAGCGTACGAATGGATGACCGGGACAGAGTCCGAATGTATGACTGAGAAGAGAAACGGCTCTGATTCGGCAGTAGAGGATGATGCAGTCGAAGCCAGATAAGCATCACTTTTAGATTGCTCATATCAGGCCCACGTATGCTTACTCCTGCACTTCGCCTTGATATGGCTCTTCACTCCGCATCCATGGTATGTGACCTGGCTATTCCACTTGTCGCCATTCCTATTGTTACCCTTCACAGTGTTTGATAATCATCCTCGCCCGTTCTTTGTTACAAATAGTGGGGCATCTGGAGCAAGACCTCGGGCCCTGCTGAGGTGGGCTCCGAACGACAGGAGGTGGGTGACCGTTGTTGCCACTGTCTCCACTTTCACAGTGCGCTGGGGTGTGAATGCAAAGGTTTGCCACTCTGCAGTATTCGGGAGATTGAACATCATGTAGCATTTCCTGCAAGAGTCTTCGATCATGATGTCGCATATGGGAAGGTCATTAATTATTTTGTCTTGGGCTGAGATCCATTCGGTGGCTGAGGGATATGACTCGAGTTGACATGATGTAACCTTTGCCATTGCGTATTGACCGTCGACCTTGATGACCTTCTTGAAGTAGGCTTTGATCACATCGCAAAGTTGTTTGGGCTTAGAGAGGTCTCGGTACCGGACCCAGATTGTTGATTCCATTAGGGCGGTTAGTTGTCTGCATGCCTTGCCATTGTTCATCTGCCAGCATTCCCAATTGCGCAGGAATTGGTAGAACTGATCCAGGTACGACGTGTCAGTCGATTCCGGGAAGAAGTCCTAATTGGTATCCCAAGGGTCACGAGCTGTGGTAGTAGTAGCTGAGGAGGTGTCACTGGTTGCTACTATTGGAGGCCTGGGAACAGGCAATTCTCCAGAGAAGTTTTTCCAGTGGCCTTGCGCACGAAGCAGGGGTTTCACTTCTATTGCCCATTGTCGATAGTTGCGCTTATTGAATTTTCTAGCCGTGGTTGACATGGCGGAGGTTGAAACAGGATTGCGAGATAACAATGAGGGCAAAGGTTGAGAAACAATAGAGAGGCACTACTACTAGACATCAATTCAGTCCAATGCAGGCAGGCAGAGGAGAAACGATAAACAAGAAAACTAATAGATGTTGGCTTGATCCACTGGAACAGGGGCACTGCCCATATTTTGACTTTGGCATAGTTGAGGCAGTAACAAATACTAATAGTAGGCGTCGATTCCAGCTCACAGCGCTGGGCTCATAACAGGTTGACACAAGAAGATTATGCAGAACAAAATGAATTGTCTGTTGATCCAAAGTAAAGAAAAGCTACGGACTTATAGATGAAAAAGAGAGAAGGAAAACCCAATGCCGACTGCCAAAGCCGGAGCCCAATGCTGAGTACCAGTGCGAAGCTCTTGTTGTTGCCATGGGGGCAGGCAAGGCCGATGGTGGCAAACGAGGCTGGTGGTGGCAGGCGAGGCCAATGGGGGCCGTACGCCACTGGGCCACATCCCTGGTCAGCAGTTGCTGGCCATCTAGTAGAGTCACTGAACAGAATATGTTGTTTGAGATTTTTGCTCAGAAGCTCCAGCTCTTTTGGCAGAGGCTAATCATAAAGAAGCTATTTCAGGATTTCGAAGCATAGGTCCAAGCATACAACTTAGTCCATATTGAGTTAAGTGGGGTTACTAATTGGCTAGGTCTGTACATTGAAGGTTTTGTTGAATAGGGCGACCTTCCTCCAATGGACAAGTTGACATGCAGCAACCAGTTGAAGGCATCTTATTGACGGCCTTCATATCCTGATCAAGCATGGATCAATAAATCAGCAGAGGCCATGTGAGATGATCCGGCTGCACCTGAACGTGAAGTTTCTTGATAGATGACAATTTGTGTGTACTGCGTCCAGTAATTCAAAGTCAAAGAAAACGTGATGAGAATAAAGAAAACGAAAATATGAAGTGCACTACAGACTGGGATAGATGCGCTTCAGTGGCGTATTTGTCCCTCTCGTGGCGTGGCTGGGTAGGAATCATAAATCCATACTGAGTCACAGCTTGACTTCATACACATCCGAAAACCTCATTCTGGACTGCATAGCAAGATGTCAGTTGTGCCAGAACTTCAATCAGAGGACAGGAAATACCTAGCCCCAAATGCTGCAGCTTAGCAATAAATGCGTTGGCTGTGTTGTAGTATCCGACACTCTGCGACGTGGATCTGACGTTCGGCAGAACTTCAATGATATGCTAGCAACAGCTGCAACATTGCCAGGAATAAGTGAGCCAATGTCCCATATTCTGACAGGAGTACTCAATATCGCCTAGAGTGACTACATTGCGATTGGTATTCGCAAATGTGCAGCGATCGATTGGTGATCTGGATATGTACTGGAGTCTTTCCGGTTAACCTGAACTTCAAAGAAATGGCGCAAAATTTAGTGGTTTTGCCACTAATAAGCAAGCCATGTCTCATACACTAACTGAAGTACTGAATATTGCCTACAGTCTCTCAGTTGCAAATGGGATTGATAAATGTGGTGGGCTGAAGCTGTCACAATGTGACTCAAGACATATGCTGAGGATTCTTCGGCACACCTGAATTTGAATCATATGCCAGAATATGTGGTGGTATTGCTACGAATCCATGAGCTGTTATCATGTATTCTGCTACAGCAATTCAATATCGCCTCACCTGACTTTCTTGGCAAATTGGATTGGGAAAAATTCAGGGCTTAAGCTGTTGTTATGAGACTCATGGCAGATCGAGAATTCCCACGAACACCCGGAAGCGGCTGATTTATGCTTCATCATTGTTTTGACTTTGAAATGTGTTCTTGGCCTCTGGTATCTGGTGCACCACAAATTTTCAACCAACAAATGATTTGAAGCCGTTGCTGCATCATAGCCAACATTCAACTTATGCCATTTATTGTGTGATATGCTAGCCAGCAACATGTAATGTAGCTTATCAATTGACTTCATCTCATATTTGTCATTATTAATTATCTACAATGTAAATGAAATCCCATCTAACACAATGAAATCCCCCTCTAACAATTCGAACATCAGATCTTTGATTCTCTTCACAATGACAGAGAGAAAGGATTTTTCTATGCAGTATAGTGTGCCTTACAAATAACCTTTATGACCATTTGAATCAGTTAAGGTTATGTCGGGTGACTGTTGAAAGAGGTGTACCTTGATGTATCATCCTAACAATCGAAGATTAATGGTTTATCAGACAGCAACATATCTCCATTCTCTGTCAGCCACCTCATAAGGTACTCACGAGACTTCAGAATGAAGTCAATCATTGAAGTTGTGATATTTAGTCGACTCATGAAGATGTGCAGGACTGTAATTTGGGTTGCTCCAGAGTGTTGGTGGAGATCCTAAGCGTGATTATCATAGTCACCAGGACCCATATTTAGCACCCATGTGTGTGGTACTCGGTTTTGCCCTAGCCGAACTACTCATCGACATATCTGACACTGCTCTTTCAATATCCACAACTTCTGAGTTCTGACGAAATGGTTTGCGTCAGTAGGATTTGCATCTGTCATACCCACTTTGGGGATAGTTACGAATAGAGGGCAATTTCTCGAATCATGGAATTTGAGCTGCATAATGTTGCTTCATCATTGCCCAATGCTGTATATATTGGGAAAATATTCACATGATCAGTAAAAAACTAGGTTAGCCACCACTTCAAATGACAAACTTGGCCAGGAGGAGGACAAAATGGCATCGCCATTTGTGGAGGTGTACCAGGGAATGTATATCCATTTCTCTCTTGTTATGCAAGCAGCGCCTCGCTTGATTTGTTGTCCTGGCCAGGTTCAGGATACTCCGCAGATTCATTGACAAGCATTGGCAGATATATCTCTCTCACCCATCAGAAAATTGGATAATCCACCTATCATTCAACTGGGCATTTATTGTACAATTGTCCAGACGCATTGTTGCGATCGCTGGCATCTTCCAACACTAACGAGAAACATATCAGACGCTATCTCTGGACACCCCATCCTTCTAATGCACCCCGCGAAGAATTTCCCTCCACAAGAGTCTTCAGTTTTGCATGCTCATCCTCAGTCCACTGGAAATCAAAGAGATTTGCATTCTCCCTGGTATTCAAACCAGTGGTTTCAATTCGCAAGTTTCAGATCTGACCACCTATGTGTCGTCCAAGGGTTTGCAAAGGGTAGGGTTGGGCGGGTTGCATTCTATTGATCATCTTCATAATCGGTCCGGACAGCATGCACCAAACTCTTTAAAGTGCAATACAAAGGCTCAGCAGTAGGCTTTCCAAGACAGTATCATCCTCTGGATCATCAGGTGCATCTCAAAACGGTGACATCCTCTGAAGACAGCAGTGCTGGAGTGAATGGAATCCCGCTTTAGCTGTGACTTGTGTTGTGACGAACCTGTCGAGACGATTGATTGATCGAGTCTCAGTCTATGATGACACGTAGCCTATATAGTGGCTGCCACCCCTAACCCACAGTCACGTGATGACGTACTCTACAAAGACTCGGTCTAACACTCCTGTAGGACGTTATCACGTCTGCCAAACAGAAAGCCATTGAAAAACGGACTGACAACAAACAGAAAACAGATGACAGAAGCCAAACCATGCCATGTCCTGTGCTCCTCCCAAACGTCCGCTCATGCCATTGGAGGCACCAATCATGGGCGTATTCCTAAGCTCGGTAGTCGATTGTGTTGTTGGCTTCCACCAGCTTGACTTCCAGTCAACCGCTCGTCCGAAGGTGACACACAGTCCTGTTGTATTGTGATCGTGTTGTAAGATATATATAAACCTGCAGTACTTGCCATGTACAGTATCGAAAGTACTGCTCCAACCAGCCAGAACATCGTTGATTCTCGTAAGTAGCCTCTTGGTGCCAATCATGGGTTGTGCTTTTGGTGTGGGTGTCGTGTCAAAATTGGCATAACCTGTTGTACGGTGGCGCGTCGAAACTGGAGACGCTTCTCCATGGCGATGTTAACTTCTGCTCGACACCGAAAGTGGAAGTGTTGATCGCCATTTCTTTTTCAATGCAACAGGTGATAAGCTGTTGAAAGGTGGTGGATGGTTGATATCGAAATTCGAGACGCTTCTCCATGGCGATGTTGCCTTCCGCTCGACAAACGAAGTAGAAGTGTTGATCGTCAGTTCTTTTTAAATGCAAGTGCTCATCAGCTGTTGTACAGTGGCGGATGCTCGTGTTGTGGAGTCTCTCTCGGTGTTGGTGTTGGTGTTTGTGTTGGTGTGGGTGTTGGCGTTGGCGACGGTGTCAACATTGGAGATGCTGCTCCATAGCTGCACTCCGAATTGGAGACTCTTCTCCAAAGCTCGCTCTTCTGTCTCAGCTACTCCTAGGGAACTCATTACTGTACATTGTGGATCTTCGTACGTGACCTCCTGGGTGGAGAAATGGGGTTGGTGTCATTGATGGTTTAGGGTGAAGGTACAATACACACTGTACAGCTAACAAGGCTTCCTTGCCCTTGCAGTAGAGGAGTCCGCAGACTTCCTGGATCCATGGCCACAATTGCCACTGCCGGTATCTCGGGTTGCCCAAATCCTATATCCGGCGCACTGCTGCAGACCAACTGCTGCGCTCCCTGGGGGTTACGATCTACTGACATTTCCCTAGTATCCACTGTCTATTACCTGCCCATTTCTTATAGTCTATCCAAATACCATACTATATGTCGATCTGGTTGGCTGGCCACTGGTTGAGCTGTTATGAAATTGCTTCGAACACATCCTAATGATGCCGATTTTGACCCGAAATTATCCTGATGATGTCGACATTGACCCGAATTCCTCCGAAGGTGTGCATCCGAGAACCTTCGAGGGCGTTGACACAATGCTGACCCAAGCTGCTGGCAAATTGCTCTCCGTACTTGTCCCGAACGTGTCCTGTCAATGTATCATTCAGTTGCCCTAATCTCGTATACCTGTAGAATTCAACACTGCGGCCATTGCAGCATCACGGCCATTGCAGTTCGCTTTGTGGTTAAGTGGGAGATTTTGTTGAGAGGAGGAATCTGAGTCCATTACATTGTGGAGTCGTCGTCCTGAGTGCGTAGGGTGTTCTGATCCCAGATGTGTTCGCAACACATGCAGGTCCCTGCGGCCTCGCTGGTATCAAGATTCCCGATTGTAATGATATCGCTTGATTGTGGTCGAAAATGGTATCCGGATGGTGGTTGCGTCTGGACTCATCACCTGTTGGCACGAACCTGTCGAAACGGTGGAATGATTAAGTCTAAGTATAAGATGACACGTAGCCTATATAGTGGCTGCCAGCCCTAACCCACAGCCACATGATGACTTACTCTACAAAGACTCGGTCTAACAACATGAAGTTTGAATCCAAACGTCGAATTCATAGCAATTTGCCATCCTGCACTGTTTTTAGTCTTGTACTGATGAGACTCATCGAAAATCGCAAAACTCCATTTGCAGTAGGAGAGTTGGCCGTTGCTTGACAGTTTCACTCTAGCTGTGAAACTATCAGACGGCACAAGATGGATATTCCTTCGGTTTTCCAGCTCATTGAAACTGGTGTTCTGATCCTTGTGGGTCAGATTCACATTTTCGGTGTGCAACAGGTTGACCAGTTGCAAATTACATCGATTTATTATCTCGTAGATGGCAGTGTTGAAGGTCTTTGTCACTCGGGGAATTGTAACCACCAGGATTGTTTAAAGAGTTTATACAAGTGCTGGATGCCCGTGAGGTGGTGTTGTCTGGATCTCCAATGGGTGGCTGGGCACAGAATTCAATCTCTGGAGCGGATACCACTTCTGTTCTTCACCGATCATGCCGGGAAACTCGTTGTGCGCCAAAATCACCCACTCTCCAAGGGTATTGCCCCATAAAATAGACAGTGGAAACCCTATTCCAACATTCTCCGTTGCCAATTTGCAAATTATTGCTGCTACAACCAAGGTGAAAGTCTTTCCAAGACCCATTTCATCTGCCACTAGTGGTTCAGGCATAGCAGTATGACAAACCTACTGCATCACGATGAATAACGTGGCCCAAACCTGGTGCAGCAGAAACATAGTTCTGGGCAGGTGTGTAGTTGAATAATTGTGGCCTTGAATATGATCATCGGTTAATTGACAAATCGAATGTGCGTTGAGCAGGCTGATTACCTTATCAAGACACTTGTGTTCAAATTCGTAGTCGATTGTACTGAGAACCAAATTCAATACGGAGCTAGTATTTCCTGGATGGAGAACCTCCTCACCATTCTCCACTTGCTCCTTGACCTGCATTCTACCATTGTGTGTGTTCTCTTTGTCCTGAATGAGCATTTTCAGTTGCTTCGATATAAGCTGGGCAGATGGGCTTATATTCTGTGGCAGCCGAAATTGATCGCAATGTTAAGGATTTTATAGATAGGCAACTATTGGAACGAGTATATTTGGATCCAATACAACTAATTCTGTTTTTTCAATCAGAACTTTCATTAATACAAGTATCATTCTCTTGCCCACCATTCTCTTCTCCCTTCTCTGTTCCACCATCTTTGGAATCGTCCAGAGTCTGTGTAATAATTAGCAGTTGCACAAATCTAGCCTTAACATGGCTAGCAGGGATTACATTCGCTAGTCTAATTCTGTGCTCAGCAATCATCATCTTTGTAGATCTCTTAATTTCAACCAACCATATCTTCAAATTCTGTCGCAGTTTCAGCTTGAAACCAATTGAAATGAAATAGTTGTACGAAATCTGGCAACATATTGGAACCATTATTATTTGCGCATTTACATACAATCCCATATACTCTTCTTCCAATACATCCTTCCCCAAGGTGCACTTGAACTTGGATGTTATGATGTATGGCACTCTTGGGTCTCCAGTTTTGTTGATGAAATCAATCAGCCCCTCTCAGTGCTTCACATCTGTGCATATGGCTTGGAGATGTTTGGGGGCGGGAACCATGTGTTTGCCATTTGTCACCCGGCCAATCACAACCATGAACCTTGTATTTGGCAACTCAGGGAGGTTACTTCCTGCTGGGTTGCTAGCAAGCTACCACACATCCATCGCTGGTTACTTGTTGCCTTGCCATTCTTTTTCCCTCATCTTCTGAATTTCGCTTGCACATTACTTCAAAAACATCTCCACCCAATGCAAGGGAATCCCGTCCACATTATCAAAATTACGCCATGGAAGCCAGTTCTCCAATGTCTCCAAACCAATCTGCAACTGCGATATCCCAGTGCAGAGGTCCATCTCGATTCTGATTCAAATCCTTCTGCTCCTAGATATTTGACCAATGCTTCTCCTCCAGAAACCCAGCCAGTCATACTTTCTTCCACTTGTTAAACCCACCAGACTTGTCCTGCCACATCGATTTGGCATATTGCTTCCAGGAGAATTCGGTTTGCTTCAGGCTGATTGGCTGTTTGACTTCTGCACTGCCCAAGTCAGACGAACTGTCAGTTTCATCATCCTCATCTTAATTGTTGCAGATCATCTCCAGCAATGATGGCAACTCTGCAATTCTTGCTACATCTGTTTTCCGTCGTTCTGCAGGTGGCTGGAATCTTGTTCTTGGGAGGATGATGGGCGGTTTCCTAAACCAGAGTATGGTTCAGATGGAGGATCAGAGCTCAAAGTTGTTGGCTGATTGACTGGATGGTTTTCTGTCGGTCCTGCATGCACTCTCAGTGCACTGCGAGGTGACTACTCTTGTCCTTGAACCTGCAGATGGGGGAACACTTGAGACTCACTATCAGCATCTTGGTGGAGGTTACATTCTTGTCACTGTGGCCCATAACTTGGATATTGTTGGTTTGCGCCAGTGGTTAGTTGCGAACAGTCGGTCATGTTGAATAGAGAGTGCTGATAAAACTGTGGAGCACCTGGAAATTGCTGCTGTGAAGGCAGGTAACAATACCCATGTAGCAGATGATATCACTTTGTTTGTTTCCGAAACTGATTGGCTTTGCCAGTGGCAGTTCGTAAACAGTTTCTGATGGTTCTGAATTGTCCACCCAGTGTTGTTGTGTGCTGAATAGGCCACCCAGAGGAGCCATATTTGCTGTTGTCAGTGGGCATTTGTTGGTCAACATTTTTTGTCAGGAAAGATGCTGGTAAACTGGAATAAGATGTGAGAAGTGAAATAGAATAAATTGGGGTATGGTTGAGTATATTGCAGCTAGCAGTAACTTTCAGTGGAATAAAGGGCATGGTATATTCCATTGTATTGTTACGATCTGTGGTGTTTCGCCTCACATTTGATCCATGAAGCCAACCCGGCTGAGAAAACGAAATCTTTATCACACTCATTCTACCTTTCTTTGTTCTAATGCTAGAATTCACATACTCGGATATTGAATAGATGCTCATCTTCGTACTCTTCCATGGCTTAACAGGTCATAGATGGAATATAATTTGATATCTCCAGGAACCCAACAAGAACTTTCTCGAGTATTGAAGGTTAGCACGACTACTAGTTACATTAGCAATGGTTCTGGACCGTCACTTTGGGTCTGGGTCCGGGTCTGAACCCAACTGTTTCCCAAATGGTGGTCCAGGTTGTCAATCAACCCAAACTGTCAACATAGGTATGGTTTGATGCTCAACTCCATTTCCGTCCGAATTGGGTGGGTTGTCAGCAGGTTGCCCAGCGTGTCCATCTATAGATTCATATAACGCTCTTGTTTTTGCAGTTTGTTAGTAGTATCATATTGACATCCGGTTTTCAACAACCAATAATACGTTTTAGGAGGTTTGGGAATATGCAATATCAATCAATTTGGAATCCGTATTTGACCTTTGATATATGGTATTTGTGCCTAGCAAGGCGTTCAATAATGCAGTTAAGTATGCGAAGATCCGCGCAACGCCATGATCACGAAATATGCAATACATAAATCTGTCCACGCTTGGTTGACGCTCAATTTCAGCATGCGCGCATAGTGCACATTGCTGTTGTTTTTGCCCCTAAAGGCTGCGAGGATCTCATAAATCGATGTCAGCAGCCAATCGGAACCCAAATTGCCCAAGATGCAAAGCAATAAATTGTTGACGCTCCGTTGACCCTGATTCTCAGACTGGGGCGGTGACCTTGTTGGTGGCTCTTTCGCCTATACAGGCTGCCAATATGTCAGTTATACATACCAGGGACCAGATCACTGTTCAATTACCGTACTTAGAAGACCACAAATCGTTGATGCTCTTTTGATGATCAGTCTTAGATTGAAGCGCTGACTGTCTTGCTGTCTCTGTGGCTTATAAACGCTGCCAATACATCGGATATGCTTACCAGCAACCAGATCACTGTTCAATTACCATACTTACAAGACCACATATCACTGACGCTCCATTGACGCTCAGTCTCAGAACGGGGCGGTGAATGTATTGCTGTCTCTTTGGTATATACAAGCTGACAATACATCCGTTACACACCACAGCAGCCAGATCACTGTTCAATTACTGCACTTACAAGAACACAAATTGTTGACGCTTGGTTGGCAGTAATTTGAATGAATTGTCCATTCAATACCTGCTGCCATCAATAAAGTTTTTTTATCATGATTTGAACGTATTGATAGATTGAGACTCTGCCCTTTCGTAAAGCCGAGTGCAGTCACATTCTTGCACTGTTCACTCTTTCATGACTAAAATGTATATCTCTTGCCAAAAGATTCATTGTGCCTGCAATACATCTGTTTATCAACCGACATTTAGAAGCTACTGCTCACCAGACAGGCATACTATATCTCTAACTGAAAATCTCGGTAACGCTACATAAAGAATCTGGTAAGACATAGACTCATTCTGTCCTACTCGATCTTTGCTCCCATATTCCTCCTTGTTTCAATTGCATAAACCATCACCAATATCATTTCAGCCAGTCTCTTTGACTTCCGTGTTGGGCAAGTCAATCTGGGAAAATTTGGTGCGGCACTCACACTCCGCTGCTCTGGACATTCTGGATACTCGATGCAATTGCCTTGGTCTAGATTAGAATCAATGCCTGCTGCACAATCATGTTTGCTGTCATTTGGACTATTAAAGTCACTATTCCAGTTTAGGCAATCCTCAGAGTCCAAAATGCTTTCAAGAGCATCTTCCTCATCACATTCGACTGGATGACAGTTGATTCTTAGGATTCGGCGGACATTAAATATTTGAGTCGGTCTTCCAGGGAGGTCCTTTGCAGACAATGCTGGTGGCAAAGATGATCTTTCTGACAGTTTAAATGCAGCCGCACCATCATGTTGAAAGAGTGAGCAGGATGCTTTGATGATCTCTTCCGTGTCCGAAATGTATCCTACGGCTTTCATCTGCTCGTTTGGCGCGTGAGATTCCTTCTGTGTAGCATGTAGATTTTGGTGGCCGTGCCACATCGTCGAAAAGTCGTGGTGACCTTGGCCATTCTGAACAATTTTGTTTCCTCTACCTCTTTCCTCATTTCCGAGTCGTTTTCTGTCTTAGTTGTATCCAATACTGGGTCATCACCTGCGAAAATGCTGTTATTGGGTTGAGCAAACTGCCTTACAATGGCTTTTTCGCGAAAGGTCTTGCCTGCAGTATTTGACTGTCTAATGCAGAAAACATCTCGCCCAAGGGACAAACTGCACTCCAGTATGACACCAGGTGGTGTGAAACAGAATATGTCGCGTATCACATGAGAAAGATTGGTGAACTTTGTATGTGTTTCCTCTGGCTGGCGCCACCTGTTGGTCATGGCCAGCATTTAAAATGTGCTGCTAATATCCATGGGGTCAGAGTTGTAATTATTGAGATTAGGATTAACTTACCCCCAGATCTTTGGTGTTAGTGTTAGCAACTGGTCCAGGCAACCCACCAGTGGTTCAGATTTGGACTAGAAAAATGATTCGGTTCATTTCCAGAGCAGTTCAAGAAACTAAACGGCACTGTCTTGGCGCGGTTGTTGCCCGGCCCAGACCTAAACTGGTCGTTCCATGGCCGGGTTTATCATTTAGCAGAGCCTCATTTTGTTGAACTCAGAACTTTGGCTCGAAAGGTTTGAGTGTACGAATATGTCAAAGCAGCTAAAGCACAGCGGGTTCAGTGCAGTTCTGTTTCTTGATGGGGCAAAACCCCTTGCAACGGTTTCAGTTGAGTTTGAGTCCGGACCCTGAACTGAACGGGCAATTTGAAAAAGTTGCAAATACTATTTGGTACTCCAGATGGTAAATTGAAATAGAGCCTGACTGTACTCAATACACATGTTGCAAGATAGCATTATCCGGGTGTCGTTTCAGCCACATTGTCTGGCATTAAGTATCCTTAAACATCTGCAGACGAATCATATGCATTAAATGATGATTGACCGGATTCTAATGCCATTGCTGCCAGGCTGAAATTGCTGCTTGGTAGTTTTTGCAGTTGATTGACCGCCCTACTTCGATGTTTGCCACAGTGTGCATTCTCTGCATATTTCGGAAATGCCTCCTTGTATTGGGAATTATAGAAGATCTCGTCCTCAGGATGGATATCTATTCCCATATCCGACATTCGAACCAATCACAACTTCCGGGAATAATTGACGACAGGTGCAGAAATGAGAAGTGTACCCATCTGTAGAGTGACTTCAGGATACTAATTGGACAGCATCTGTCGAGGTATCTTCACGGCGAAGAACAAGTGCTCCTTCCATTGAGTCTTCTTTATTGCGAAAGGTCACATAATACCATCCATATGATTGAAGATGTCATGGTATACTGTGATAATGTGATGCAATGTGACTATATGCCTCTTCAACATCGACAAGGTCAAATAATGGAATGGCCTCAAAACTTCCTTGATGTACATAACAATTGTCCATTCATCCTGTGATGTGAAGAGTGGCTGGTAATCACTGGATTTTGGATTTTGGAGCCACTTACAAATCAATTCTCATAATCAGCAGTCTCACCCAAGCAACTCCAGTCTCCAGTAACAATGTATCTTTACATCCATCATATGTAGTACTGCCATGTGTACGTCATCAGCAAAATGTAGTTTAGTCTCTGGGAGCCTCCAGAAGTGTCTGAGAGGATGTGAAGTGTAAGATTAGATGTATCAATTACCGGAGAGTATCAGACCGTAGGATGGCATTCCGGCTGGCCTTCAGAGTCAGTGAGATCTTTGATGACTTGTCGAGGAGTGACATGGGAGTGATTGTGATGAGTTGGAGACCACTTTGGAGCGTTGGAGAGAACTCTATGAGCACCTAGGAGAACTTGGCAGTGCCGACGACAAGTTGGCGAGCACTGGCGACAAGTCTGGGAGCACCGACCACAAGTCTGGGATCGCCGGTGACCACTGTGGGAGCCCCGATGATAACCCTCGGAGCGCCGGCGACAAGTCTGGGCTCACCTCGAATCACTGTAGACCAGTTTGGGAAAAACATCTTCTTTGGGAATGCTGGATGTGCGTGTGGAAATCATAGCTACTAGTTATCGTTCAAAGATTGTTAAAACTGATGTATTCAGATTGTATTCTTGTCTATGTATCTATGTATCTATGTATCCATATAGCTACCCATCGACACACGGTATATATGGAATGGCTGCAGTCGGTGCTTGAGAGCAATTCGAGGTACACCTGGAAACGACGAGTGAGTAAAATCAGAGATACACTATGATGCCGTAAGCAACCGAGTTTGGTGATGCACTTGCAAGTGGTAATCGAGCGTATTTGGGGATACACTTAGAGGCCGTGATCGAGGGAACTTAGAGAAGCACTTTCGGATCGTGATGGAGTGAGCGTGTACTTTTACTTGGAGGCCATGATCGTGCAAAGTTGGAGGCTGTAATCGTGCGATTTTGGAGATACACTTGGAGGCCGTGATCTTGCGCGCTTGGAGATGCCCGTGGAGGCCATGATGGAGCCAGTTTGGATATACACTTGGACTCTGTGATCGAGCAGGTTTAGAGGCCGTAATGGTGCGAGTTTGGGGATGCTGTTGGAGGTGTTGATCGTGCGGGTGTAGAGATGCACTTGGAGGCCGTCATCGTGTGAACTTGGAGGCCGTGATCATACGAGTTTGGAGATACACTTGGTGGCTGTGATAGAGCGAATTTAGAGGCCGTAATTGTGCGAGTTTGGAGATGCACTTGGAGGCCATGATCGTGCGAACTTGTTAGCCGTAATCAAGCCAGTTTGGACGAGTACTTGCAGGCAGTCAAATGATGGCGTGCCGGGTGCTGAGACTCTTTTCATCAGTCAGGTAACTCGCAACCGTGGGAATGTGACAATGCGACTTAACCTTTGAGCTGTCATGGAGAGCTGGCAGATGGCAGTCGATTGCATATAGAGGCACACTGGCAGCTGAAGCTACATTCAGGAGTGAAGTCGTAATCATGAGAATGAAGGGAAGCCAAACGATCTTGGGTGGATGCTGTACTCAGTGTGTGCTGTACTTGGTGTATGCTGTGCTTGATGTATACTGTACTTGGTGTATGCTTTACTTGGTGTATGCTACACTCAGTGTCAACTCATGATCATGACAAAGAGTGATGGAAAGGAATGACTTAACTTTGTGTTCTGCGAAGATAGTGGAGTTGTGGACAACAAAGGCTGAGATGTGGGATGAAGATGAGAACGATTTGGAGAATACCAGCAGATATGAGAAATCAGGTGTATGACTTGCCTGATTGGCTTGAGAAGACCTCATATCGGTGTAATTACATGCTTGATTGGGATTCAGACCTGCCGTATCAGGGATGGTAAATTGCATCGCACAAGAAATTCTCGTAAGTCCCAGTTTCTCATGATGATTTCCTCCATATCCGCTCTTCTCTCTCTTTCTCGTCCTCAACTCTACCATTACCTGAAAACAAGAAGTTAAGTCATTGCTCTCTATCTCTCCATGCCATGATCAAGAGTCAACACTGAGCACAGCATACACCGAGTACAGCATATACTGGGTTCTGCACACACTGCATACTGCATCATACTATGATTGACTGTCTTCCGCTCCCAGCCACTCTGTCATCTCGCGGCAGACAATGTGGTTACTCAACTCTCTACATTCCCACAATTACGAGTTAACCACGGAATAGAGTCACAGACACAGTCACGCTTCCCTCCCAAACTACCACATCAGGATTGATCTCCTCCAAGTACTCCTCCAATCTCGCTCAATCATGTCCCCCAAGCGTGTCTGCAAACTCGCATGATCATGGCCTCCAAGTTCGAACAATCACGGCCTCCAAGTGCATCTCGATACTCGCACAATCACGGCCTTCAAGTGCATCTCAAAACTCGCACAATCACAGTCTCGAAGTGCATCTCCAAACTCGCCCGATCATGGCCGCCAAGTGCATCTCTAATCTCGCACAATCACGCCCTGCAAGCCTATCTCCAAACTCGTTCAATCACAGCTTCGAAGCGTTACTCCAAACTCGCCTGATTATGGCCTTCAAACTCGCTCAATCACGGCCTCGGAGTGCATCTCTAAGTGTACTCATTCACGGTATCATGAAATGGGAGAGCTAGAAGGCTGATAGCCCATCATGAACACTCCGCCGCACCACGCATGGTATCAGAAGGGACTTCATATGGAAGACCTATTCCAGCTCGAGAAGCGTTGAAAGTGGGTGAGATAAGAAGGGATACCCGGCCATGAAGAACAACATAAATTGCGTGGATCTATGAACGCTTCGCAAGAGTGAATGAGACCAAGAGTTGGGAAAGATAGAGTTTGTATTTGTATAATGCGATGATGTCTATCGACCCTGGGGTCTCCCAAATATATACTGCCTGTTGCTGAGTCCATCTCCGTTATTCCTGTATCCCTGTATGTATATATACAGAGAGACTTAGATAATACATGCCATATTATGATGTAGCGAATCTTGTGACTTTAACAAAGACCACTATGATCGATGAAATATTTTGTGGTTATGGAACCCTAAGAACCACTGGTGTGAGAATATGGCACCAAGTCTCCTGAAGAGCTTGTGCAGAAGTCTCAGCAGCTGTCGGAGTCTCCCATAGTCCTGCGCAGAGGTCTCAGTAGCTCCAAAATTTGACTAATCTAATACTCAATCTCGTAGCATCTTGAATGCACCTCCATCACTAAAGGTGCTTTGAGGAGCACGTGAGAATGCTATTGCAGAGTCTGAGTGCACTTTGCAAAGCTCCAGGGGGGGCTGGGAGCATCTGGCAGTTGTTAAAAGCAGTGGTGAGAGCGACCACAGTTTCTGGGAGGTTTGCGTATGGCTTCCGAATTAAATTACATTTTGCCAATGTTCAGCTTTTTGACAGTCAATTAACTGGTTTCGACAACAAGGTGTCAGCATAAGCAATACAGCTAGCATTCTCTGCTATATGAAGAGCAGTATCAGGACGTTCACAATATTTTACAATATATAATTTTTCGATTATCTTTCCTAGACCTGGTTACAAGGCCCACACATTGTTGATTGTAGCATTGCCCTCATTTTGTAGTCTTTGACTCTTCCCAATGTCTATGCTGTCATTTTCTCCAAATTGCGAATCGCGCTCATGGGCATCCCAAGACTTAGTGTGGCCTTTTACACCGAGACTGCTTATGAATGCACTTAAAGCCAGCTGTATGACATATGCTATGCATGATATGTGCTTCCACAATTGAGGCCACTTGATTCCGGTGGCCTCAAGTGTTGATTGCAGTTCGCATGTCATCAACTAATTCCAGAAAGAACTATCAGTTGTAATTCCAAGCAAACGGCAGATGGTATATTCAAAACAATCAAGCATGTCCTTCAAATATATCGCTAGCCTTACTGTAGTGTGTTGGCCGCTGTTTTATCATTCGAAGTTAGAATTTGAAAGTTGAAAAGATTAGGCAATCAACCTCATCAAAACCAAGTGGTACTTCATGCAATGCCCAATGTCGATCCATAGAGTAAGCAATGACCAACATTATTGTGAGTTGGTTTGTTAAAGTCCATCATTTCAAAGTTGAATGAAGTATACCTTGTGACGGCAGTTGCATCTTAATCGCACCCACGGTCAGTGCATATTCCTTCAGACAAATGTTGGTAAAGCTCAAGGCGGAAGGCAGCAATAGGTCACTTCGTCATGCTGTATATGACAGTCGTAGGTTGAGATTTGATATAGTGTTCCATGGAATATGAGGCAAAGCAAATCCTAACATGAGGTTGCCATTCCACATGTCTTGGTGTAATTCGGAAGTTTCAAAGTCCTTAGCTACCTGTTTGGAGCCCTTTGTCAGTCATTTTGGTCGATATGCATCAGTAAAATGAAAAATGGTTCGGTAGTTATAACTCAATGACTCAGCTATTCTGAAAAGCTACACCGATTCTTGCAGAAGCTCCCAGAAGCTGCTGAGCAAGCAGAATGCAAAACCATTTGCTTCTGAGGTCCTTCGAGATGTACTTTCAGGTGCTCCTGAACACTCCTGAAGTTGCGGAATAGAACACAAGAATATTCTACCGTGTATGAAGTCATCTTCAGAAAGCTATGAAATCGTGCCTTTAAGTTGGCCAAATCTCACAGCTGTTGGGACTACAACACTCGTCGCCAAGACCATTCCGGTGCACCTGTAGCCAGACTCTCTGGGAGTGATAATATATAATGTCTATATTGAATAGTACAATTCAATAAACTATCTCACAGCTATACACCTCAATCAGGCATTTTACTCGAATTATTATACAGACCAGTACATATCTAAATCAACATGACTATTCACATGCCATAAGCAATTGATGTCGCCAGATGCAGCATCCTCCCACACCAATTCTGCTTGTCCAACCATCACTCCAAGGGGTACACTATACATCTCATTCGTCTGTTCGACCACCCAGATGAACCTGTCAACACACTCAGCCCAACCATGAAGATCATTGAACTTTGTTGGAATCACCACTGCATATTCTTGAGGTTGAGGACGTAATATCCATTGTTGAGTCTTTTTGCACCTGTTGCAAAACATCGATATTGCTTTGCTCGCTCTCAGGCGCTCCTGAAATTGGAGGATCTGATTTGGTGGAGTTGAGCTGAAGAATAATACAGGAACAGGAGGTATTCATTCTTGGAAGGTGTTATCGAGGTCATTCTCTTCACTTTGCATATATTGGACCCAGATGTTCTGAGTTTCAGGCATGATCTGTTGGTTGGCAATGGTATGTTCTACCTTGCAATCAGGTTCCAGACTGTAAAGGGACGTACACCGGCGCTTGGCGACGTAGGTTCAGGTGCGGTATTCAAGTGGATCATGGTTGCACACGTGCACTCGAGTGATTGTAGGTGTAGATGTATTGGTAAGATTATCGCTAGAGATATAAGGCTCCTGGCTAGCCAACTATATAAAACAGGAGTTAACCGGCCCTGAACGTGTCATGTCAGCTGGTGCCGTTACATTATTCTTCTCTTTAGGTGGAGACCTCCTGGGCTGCACAACCCTGTACAAGAGAAGGAAAGAAAAGAAATGAACAGGAAGCAATCAAACAACCGTTCCACGTACGCAATCATATGCACCCATATGTCCCACAACCGATCGGTACAGCTCAATGGTGACCTTTCGGCGGATCTAGTGGACAGGAAACCTCCACCTCTCATTGACTGAAATCTGGAGGTGGTAAAACCCGTCACGATGCTATTTATACCTGGCCGCGATGCAAAGCAGAGAAGAGAGAAACAAGAAAACATCCAAAAGTGTTCCCATCCTCCATATCTCCCCTTCCAAACCCATACTCCACCAACTATCCATATCCGTAGCCCGTATATCTCGGCATGGGTCATTGTCAGAATCATCACTGCTTTGGAGCTTTGGCTCATGATTCGGCAGCGATGGGAGCTTCCGCACCCGGCATCGGTCATATCTGTGAGTTGTATACATCAATTGCATCGCGTCTTATTCGTTGATATCTAACACATAAGCTTCTCCAAAATGGTTATAATTACCAAGTTCAAGCGCGCAAGTACTGTCTGAGCTCTGTGCAGTGCTTCCGCATGCTCTGTGGGGTATATGTTGCAGCCGGTAGTCATCGGTACTTGGCATTGACTCATATGTTTATCATTATTCAGTAATCATTTCTGGAAGTCCGCATTGGTGACTCTCTGGTCGACTCCATGGGTGCGCTCTTGATTGGCGGCTTCAGTAGAATGTTGGTCAACTGTTAGTCGACTTCTTGGTCGATTTCTTGGTAGAAATGTTGGTGTGTGTCTCGGTAGATTGCTTCTCGGTGTGCTTTGAGTTGTTGATAGGACTTGATTATGTAGAGGTGGTTATTTCCCCCTTTTGAAAACTCATTGCTCCGTCAACGTGTTCTCCATCATATCGATTATCCATGGCCATCGTGGCTGGGTAGCCGTCTAATCGTAATTCGGTATTGTAATCGAAATCGCTGTTATTCAACACAGAATTCGGTTCTACCTTCGCTCTGTCTGCAAGGTATCTCCCTTCGGCTTCGGTCGTCCATCCCCGTTGCCCTCTGTGCAGTGATTACCCTGACTTGCTCTGCCTGTTCACTTACTGTCGTATGAGCTGTCCAAGTGTCCTCAATCTCGAACTCGCTGCAATAGCTATGCTTCATCCATCCACATGCGGGTATCCTATTGACATTTCTAATCGCTAGCTGCGTTCGCTGGCTTTCCTTTTGTGTGCTTGCCATGACTTCTTCCGGTACGCTTGTCGACTCTGCTTCAGGTGGGCTTCTTGATTCATCACAAGGTGTGCTTGCTATGACTAGTCTGGGTGCACTAATCGCTGTTCTCTGAGTCAAGTTTGACAATTCTTCTCGTGGTGCAGATTCCATCACAATTCTTCATCCGGCCTGATTCAGTGTTGATTCGGAACATGATTTTTGCAACAGTATCTGTGTATCTTGAGATTGCTGAGGCTGGGTCGGCATCTCATTCGACATGGTGATTTTGAAGCTTTGTATTCTGGAATGGATTCTGAATCGTAGCTTGGTTTGAGACTCTGGTATGTGTCTGCTCGATTCGGTATCTCCAAATGGTGCTCTGTATCGTACTCGGTGGAGCCATTGCCGCCGGTACATTATGTATCCGCATATCTGTACTCAGTTGTACCGTTCGTAATAGGAATTGAGTAGTCAGTCAACTCAAAACGAGTATATGTTCACAGAACCCTGATATCGTCATATAACAATAACAACTGATTGTCTCTGTCCTGTGATTCATCTCTGGTTGTCTATCTCCGGTACTCAGTTGACTAGTCTCCGAACATTCATCTTGAGAAGTCTCCAGCGCTCCTAAGTGCGCTTCACCCCTCTCAATTGTCTGTGAAAATTTGCTCCAGACTTCTGACATGCTCGTACAAGTCCATATCTGTACCATCTGCGTTAGCCAAAGTCATAGAACAGGATGGAGGCGGTGAAGGGAAAAATCCACTAGTCACAGTACTGCCGGCCCGACAAAATGTAGCTGGACTGTGGCATGCAGTACTCCCTTCATGACTCGGCGAGCCGGTAGCAGTCATTCAAGGGTACCCGAGTTGGGTTCCTCATGTGCTGCAACTACCACCGCTGCCTCTGCTCACTCATCCAGCATACGAGGGTATTCACATTTCTCGTAAGTCCGCTCTACTGGAGCTCTGAGCAATCGAATGCAATCCTCTATTCATAGAGTGAAAGCCACAGCAATATCTTTGCTACCAAGAAGATCACCCATTGCGGCCGAAAGCATCACATTGCTAACACCTCTTCCCTCAGGTTGACGACGTTGGGAATTGTAACTATCATATGAACAGCTGTGGTTTGCAACGACAAGAATCGCGTCTGTGATTGGTCTATCTCCGGGTTCTCCCCTCACAATGGTAGCTCAGTGCCAGATAGAATGCATATTATATCCCTTGCCTGTAAACAGGTTTCTGAACACTGACCTTGGTCCCCCTGAATGATGGCGTGCGAACCAGTAACAGTTTCGCAGGACCTAGAGTTCTGGATGATGGCTTGCAAACCATGTGCACGCCGTTCATGTCATATCTTTCATCTCATATGTTCTCTTGGTAGGTTCCACATCTTTGTAGACTCGTTTCCTTTGTGGGTGGCGCTGCATTCGAGCAATGTATCTGTAGGCGTACTTCAACAGTAGTACACTGTGCGTTGTGCAATTATTCTCTGCCTCAGTGATTCGATTGTAGAGTTCTTTGTTGTTGTAGGGAGGTTCACTTATAGAGTGCTTCATCTCTCAGGCACATTTGGTTAGTTCGTGGAAAGTATCTCCTCCGTGTATGTACTTGGATAGTGCCATTGTTCTGCTCCTGAAATAGGTTTCATTCTCCTCCTTAAGTGGGCTACTTTCATCACTTTCATAGGCGCTGATCGCCAGTGGGCTGTTCATTTCCGGTAGGCCGCTTCACATTCGTATGTGGGCTTCATTCGGCTTCCTATCACTGCACTTTGTAGATTGTCTCGTGAGACAGCTTTGTTGGTGTTTATCATTGTATAATGTAGCCGTGATGTCTCGCATACCATCTCTAACTTCGTGTATAGCTCTTTGCTAGCGAATTGAGACATTAAGGTGTAACGTGATCGCAATTGCATCTCCGCTGCCAATTGGTAGTTGATTCCAGCTGTCGGTAGGGAATTGTCTCCATTGATTGCATGCGATATATCTCCTTGGGTGGGGTTTGAACTCATTTCTTGGTACTCATAGGAATTGTCGATATTAGCTGTGACACGTCTTGGTGGCCATTGGATCATCGGAATCATCTCTGCTTCTGTCAGATTAATTGAAGGATGAACATCTTAAGACTCATCGCTCGTGTAATTGGTAGGTCTCTAGACTCGTATCGGAGTGGATTTGTTGATTGTTGACTTCGTATTCTTCTTACTTGTTGGAAATAGGGGTAAACTCGCAAACCCAAGAGTCAAACATATCCGTTTACTGAAGAGCGATAATAGTGTAAAGGCACGTATGCCTACTCTCGACTATGTAGGCTCACGTGCGGTCATTCAATGGATCATGATTACACACGTGGACTCGAGTGATTGTGGGTGTATGTGTATTGGTAAGAGTATTGCTGGAGATCTAATGCTCGTTGCGAGGCGACTATATAATACTAGGGTTACCCGGCCCTGGACAGGTCACATGCAGCCGTGCCGTTACACAGACACTCAATAGAAGTAGGGTTGTGAAATGGTTGACGGTAGTACAATAGTCCATGCTGGAGTTTAATAAATATACTGTCAATGAGTACATTCTGATCATATCCAAGCATGAGTCCAGAAACTTTGGGTGTACAATCCTCTTCAATTGGAAAGTGCAATCGCTGTCCGAAGTTGGGAATTCCACAATCTTCTAATACCTCTCGGAGTGAAGTTCATATAATACATCTACACACTCCGTGGACGTTCATTTCTCACAAATGATATACCTGCTGTGATATTTGACGAATAATGGGCTTTTCATGCATTGTTTGGACAGGTAACAGATGGGCTCTTAGTGTACTTCGCCTTTCATCGGTTGCGGACAGTATGTTGAAATCTTTCACTGAGTCAATACCATACCAGCGTTCAAGTGCAAGATATGACAGCACCTGCTCCATAGAGTCAAGACCGGTACACCAGTCATCATTCTTAAGCATTTGACGAATGTAGTTGAATTTGTTGCAAGCTCAATATGCCTCTTTCAGGTTGGTGATGTGTAGCCGTTGAGAATTGTATGTGGTGAAATTGTCACCAGAACCCATTCACCGAATTGTCTCTGATATATGGCTCACAAGATGAATCTTTGGATATTGTAAAAGGATTACTCGTTGTTCAACGGTTATCCGGAATGCTTGAATGCCGATTGTTTCCCAATAACCTTGAAACCCGATCATGCGGATGGAGAAATCCTTCTTGAATCGCTTCCTTCCATTCCAGGTGATGCCATCAATCTCTCTCTCCAGCTGGATAGTGACATGCTCAGTATCGGGTAAACTCCAGGTCGTGGCTTCTGTCTCAGCATCGGGTGGGCTGATCTGGAATTGCAGTCACTTGTCAGCGGTGATTTTGCCACCCCATTTGTCTCATCTTCGGCTGCAGTTGTCATTAGTCCAAGTACGTTGGCAAATATGCTTCTGGGACCGGTTGCTATGGTCCCAACTTCCTGCCATAGTTGTTGCTTATGATATTGCAATAATTTATCGAAAAGCTTGCGTTTGGCAGGTGTTACGTGATGGATTTTGCGCTCCAATTGCACGATTGCCTTTTCACCATCAGCATCTGACCAAGTGGTTGCTCCTTGCAAGGTTCTATTCAGGTGCACCCGAAATTGTCTTTCTTTTGTTGAGGAAACCTTTTCAGCCCCATAAACAAGGGCCTCCATTGCAGTACGAATCATATGAATCTTTTCTTCGCATAATTTATGGGATTCCGTTGGCAACATGTCATCTACTTTGGCCTTCCCAGAATCGGACATTTTCTGTTCTCAAAGAATTTCTTTCTTTGGGTGAAATCACTTGAGAGCATCGTCTAGTGCATTGAGGGACACATCAGAGTGATTTTGGTGGCTAACAAGTATCGAGAATTCACATAATGCCCACATCGCTCCCATTACCATTTCATCCGAGGCAGTTTCCACCAAAGTTTTCCTGTCATCGTTGGAGCTGACAAGAATTGGATCGCAATTCACAGCTAGTGTTGTGATCATTCCTCAGATCTCATAACCTTCCCAAGTGCCACTTTTGAAGGAATCGAATGGTTTAGATCAGAGTCTGTGAGGAGCACTGGTTCGAAATCGTGGTGTGCCTGAAAAGGACAATGACAGCTTGTCGGTGGCCATTCAGGTACACCTAGTCTTAACAACTGGTCCGGGTAACCCGCCAGCGGACTTGGACCGGAAAAACAGTTCCGTTCGGTTCCAGACCCGTCCGAAAACCCGACCTGGAGCGTCTTGGCGGGCCAAATCCGTACCCGTACCCGTCAACCAGCGGGTTTTGCCAGGATTGGCTAGATCCGTCAGTTCCAGTCTCCGGTTCTCCTTTTCGGGTTTTTCTATTTATGGTCGCAGTCATATATGCTACTGTTATGTGCAAAATATTAACTTTGGTACATCATTCTCTTTATTGGTTTCATTGGCAGCCTTTATACTCAAAACAAGGAGAGACATGCTCCCTGCTACATCTTGAAGTTGAGTGTAATCAAGTGTTCATGTTGCATAATTTGTAAGATTCGAGGTCCAGAATAGCCATATTGATTGCTAAGGAAGTCATTCAGCCGGAATTTGATCAGATTGCTCTTGCGACTGAGCCGACAACATTTGGAGAGCTGTTGGAGATACATGATAGTGTCAGCGGAAAATCGCAATGCCGCAAGGAACCTCCCGGGATAGAGTAGCCATATGTAAATATCATGCTGCAAATGACAGTCCCACATATGCATATCAGCTCGCACAACTGACGCAATACCCAATTCATCACCCATTGACAAATCGAAGCCTGTTAAACCCGTAAATGTTTACCCCTGCATATGTCCTCCATACCTACGTACTATACAGGAAATGTATTCAGGTGAACATATTGGATTGGCTTGTAGGTCATGTGTACACAACCTGTACAATATGTGATTATTGACGACATAGCTCTGAAAAAAGTAGTTAGCATATCTATTTTGATACGTCAAAGAATTTTTTTGATTTCACTGACTATATTGTAAGAAATGATAATTCGTCTTTGCATGTGCAAGGGTCATACGGGCCATGTAAAAGGTCCAAACTCCAAACCAAGTTGATTGACAACTGATCAACACAATATTGTCCTGCCTTTTACGGATAAGTGAGAATGCGCAATCTAAACTCAAGATGCAATTTACTGACAAAGTTTCACTTAGTGATGACATACAAGTCATAGAAGGAGGAGTCATTGCGCGACACCAATCTGGATGAATGACCACCATCATGTTGCATTCATTCATACAACCAACTACATTACTCCCCGTTTAGACCGGGTGCCAATAGTCAGCATTGTGAAAATTGCTTATGATACGTCATGGAAATCGAGCGGATTGAACTGGATATGGCAAACTGAGTATGTTGGGCTATATTAATGGAAAATTAGGTTATGGCTCTACATGCTGTGAAATGCCAACTGAAAGCGCTGAAATGTCACTGCGCTAAGTTATCCATCGCTCAGAGAACTTCTGTATCAGTTGATCAGAAATTGATATGCCATAAAGCTTTTGCATGCAACTGAGTATTGGTACAAATTATTCATTGGCTGTCAATAATGACTATATGATTATTAAAGCGACACAAGAGCAGCCCCATTGTTACAATGAGCGTCAACGGAATGTCAATGAATTTTGGATATGTAAGCAACTTAATAGAAAGGTGATTTGCTCGCTGCTATTCATATTCAACAGACTGGCAGCCTTTGTAGGCAAAAGACACTGCAGCGCGGTAACAGCCACATTCTGATACTGAGCATCAACGGAGCTTCAATAATATGTGCTGTGGTAAGTAAGTTAATTTGAAACCGATTTGCTTGCTGTTATCCATAAACAATGTATGGGCAGCCTTTACAGGCAAAAGAGAAATCGACACGGTAACAGGTACATTCTGAAAGTGAGCGTGAACGGTTTTTGGTCTTGTAAGTAAGTCCATTGGGATGCCATTTGCTCCCTGGTATCTATAATCAACATATTGGCAGCCTTGATGGGCAAAAGAGAAAGCGACATGGTCCCATCCCCAGTCTGAAAATAAGCGTCAACAGAGCGTCAACGATTTCGTGTGTTGCATCTTGTGTAATCCAAGGACTGTGCTATGGCATTTATCCAAAATAGAAGTATTGGCAGCCTTTATAGGCAATATCGTGTTTGTCAATACCGTTACACCTCAAAATGAGCATCAACAGAGTGTCAACACAGTATTAACAGAGTGTCATCGGAGCATCAACCCAGTGTCAACTCAGTGTCAACAGAGTATCAACGCTTTTGGGTGTTGCATCATGTATATTCAAAGGACTCTGCTACGGAATATGTCCATAATCAATGTATTGGCAGCCGTTCTGTGCAAATGCGATCGTGACATGGTCACAGCAACTGTCTGAAAATGAGCGTCAACAGAGCGTTAACAATTTTGTGTGTTGCATCTTGTATAATCCTAGGGCTGTGCTAGGGCATTTACCCATAATCAAAGTATTGGCAGCCTTTATAGGCGATATGGTCTGTATCAATGCCACTACACCACAGGCATCAATGGAGCCTCCACAATGTTTGGTCTTGTAAATAAGATAATTGGTAAGTTCTTTGCTCGCTGCTATCCATAACCAATGTATTGCCATCCACTATGTGCAAAAGAGCAAGTGACACGGCCACGGCACCTTTCTGAGAATATCTGTCAAGTCAGCATCATCCGAGGGTCATCAATTGCTGGTGATGCAGATCGGGTAATGAAGGCATCGAATGGTTATTTGAGCTTATAATTGAACTATCGACCTCTTCCCTGGTCAAAAATACATATGGTTAAAAGAAAAACATGAATTACAATATTGTCGATCTCGCAATATGCAAAACATGCAAAATGTGATTACTGGATGACAAATGATCGATTTGATTGAGTACTATAATCGAATAACAAAAGCAAGCATGTTATATGAATTTACAGATGGACCAGCTGTACAACCCGCTGGGAACCCACCCAATTCAGACGGGTAGGGAGATGTCGATAGAACCGTAACCGAACCGACAGTTCGTGTTTATTGACGACCCCAGACCGCCAATCTGGCTGCGGTTCGGTTCCGACCCGTACCCGGACCCGAAGTGATGGTCCAGACCCGTTGCTAACAGTAGGTGCACCTACTGTAGTCAAACCACGATAACTCAGGATGAGGGAAGCCTGCAGGTAGTAGAATCCCGTTGGGTAATAGCCCTTCATTCATCGATATTGTGTGATATTGTTTATCCTGAGGTTCCATTCGATTTTCGTCGTATAATTTCATTTCGCAGATGAAGCATTTAATATGTTTATGGCAAGTGTTGATCATATTTGAGAAATGCTCAGTGTTCTGACGAATCTCGATGATACTTTAAGGAGTATGGTTTGTTGCTGGATTCGTGCCTCAAGGATATTTGTTTGAAAGCGAGCTAACTCTAACTGCGGTTAGCATATCACTTTTAAAGCCGCATCACACCCCACCAAATGTAAAGAAGTGGTAAAACAGAGTCACTTTAAGATCAGTTTTCATTACAAACTAGGATAATATCAATCAAATCGCGCACAGTAATGCTGCACATTATCTACTGAAATCGTTAGCAACCAAAGCTTCTTATGTCATTGCTGCGAACACATTTAATAATGTTGATCAGGTGCTACATCAATTGGCCTTATCGTATACTACGTCATTGCAGCATTGTGTATGTTATGTCTATGCTCGAGCCTGAAGCAGTGGATAACATCAGCTTAACACAATGAATAGGTAAGATTCCTAGCTGACTGTATATCCGCTGAATGATCATGAAGAACTGATAGTCCGGTAGGATGTTTTCTTCAGTAACGATCCTTGACTGGTGGGTGGATCCTGAGGAGACAACCAGGTTAACCCCAGGAGCTCAAAAGGAAGGAATCACTGTTGCTGCTCGACTAACATACCTCATATTGAACGAAGTAGTAGGTCGTACACACACATTTTGAGTATAAAATGTGTAGTTGTGCTAACCTTCGAACTGCTTATAGTTCTTGTTAGGTTCCTGGAGATATTATGTTGTATCCCATCTATGACCTTTACAGTCATGAACTGAACACAGATGAGCTTCTATCCAAAATCCTACTATACGAATTGGAGCATATAACAAAGAAAGACGGGAAGTGTGTGATTATGATTTCTTTTTCTCAGCTGGGTTTCATGGGATCAAAGGTGAAGTGAAAAACTACAGTTTGTGACAACGAAGATGGATATCAGAGGCCTTGATTTCGCCAAAGGTCACTGCAATCTGCAATATTCTCAACTCTACTCTGCTTCATTTGAAATCAGCAATTGAATTGATTATGTGAGTACTACCATGTTTTCTTCATATACGATGTCGCCAAATTGATATCCGCCAAAAACAACCCAGATGGTTGCACCCAGGGGGCTGTTTGGCTCACAACAATGCCAAGATGACAATGTGGGAGCGTCAGATAATGATGCTGGAAATACACCTAGCAAAGACACTGAATTCAGGCAACCCACGAATCAATTTCATCCACCACCACCACCACCACCAGGGTGTAGTTACCCACCTTTGCAGCCTCCATTTCCAGGCGCTCCTCAGTTCTATCACCAGGCTCCATTCAACATGACACCAAGCTCACAACTAAGCTCTGGTGTAACCAACGGATATCACAGTTATGGGCCATCGTGGCAAGCATATGGTTTCCCCCAACGAGGATATGGTGGACCTCAAATGATCCCCTCACAGAACTTTACAGGACATGGGCCGTCATCTGAAGGGGCACTTCGGGTGTCTCCAGAATCCCCTGGAAACAATCCAGTTATCCGGCCGACCTCTTGCACTTCCACCGCTGCAGGACAACGTCCCGGCGCACCTGGGACACCCCCCTTTATCGTCACAATAGAACGATTCATGCCGGCAGCGGAACTACACAGGACAGATGTTGCTGGGATTGCCGATGTGCCCCCATTGCCTGATATTTCCTATGACCAATACGATGTAGATTATGAGAGCGACAATTTGTCTGACTTGGAGGGAGCCGAAGGCAATGCCTCAATCAGCTTTACCCAAACAGAATTCTCCTTGAAGCAATTTGCCAAAGGGATGGGGCAGCCCAACATTAGTATGTTGAACAAGTGGATGAAAGTATGGGTTGCTGCCTTTCTTGGGAAGAAGTATCAGTCCATTATCCGTGGACAGAACCATCTCAAACAGCTGCATGATGGACCCCTGCACTGGGAGACAGCGGTTGCAGCTATTTTGAACAATTTCGAGACCTTGTTGGCTGTGGAAAATTTCGATAATACCCAATGGATTCGGCGACAGTGGGTGGAGATGTTTTTGACGAGATGTGCAATCGAGGTTTTGGACGGGAGGAAGAAGGGAAGCGGAGGCAACAAGCGACTGGCAACGGATTTGGGTCCGCCCGCAGGCAATCAAGGGAGAGGTAACCTCCCAGACTTGCTGAATGCAACTTTCATTGTTGTGATTCGTCAAGTGCCAAATGGCAACAATGACCAGACATCCAGCATGCACCTCCAAGGTTCATACACAGATGTGAGGCACTGGGAGGAGCTAATTGATTTCATCGAACAAAATTGTAGCCCGAAACAACCATACAGTATGACTGAGATATACATAATCAGCTTGACGCAGAAAGAAATGGACGAAGAGTATAGGGGATTATACCCACCGGGGCCAATGATGAATGACTGTCTATCTGGTCAGATTTCATACAACAGTTTCCTTTCATATACCTTCAAGTTGAAGCTGGGACATGATTTGAAGCCATTTTTGGTAGAAATGAAAGCAGCTGTGGGCAAGGATATTGTGGAGCATGTAATTGGACCGGTGAAGGTGATCCCCGCTAGCAGTCATCCTGTGAGTCATGACCCACTGCTAATCCGTATACGTAGACATCGGAGGGAGCCGATCAAAATGAACTAGTAGGGGATGAGGAGGCAGGTGGGAAAGAGACAGATAGAAGTATCAATGTAAGTTCCGATTGAGTGAATAGAATTGATTATATTCCACATACTTATTGGGAACAAATGCTTGTCTGGGCAATACCCAGCATCTGAGTGAATCTCAGGAGCGCCGAAGAATGACCACATCAGCCCAACTGACCTCGTAGCAACTGAAAGAGATCACTGAAGACCAAGAGAAGACCAATCAAGGTGGAAGAGAGGTTCAGGAGCAAGTGGATGGTGAAGAGTACCTCGATCTAGAAAATCCCAGTTCAGTACTAAAGACTGTTCTCAATACAATCAACAACAAATTTGAACAGGAGTGTCTTCAGGAGGCTGTCAGGCTGCGGAACGCTCATCCAATTCATCAATCAATAGATGTGCATGTTCCAGGCCACAATTATTCAATTCCTGGCCTGTCCAGAACACAGTTTCTGGGACACCAGGTTTGGGCGATCTGGTTCATCGTGAGGAGATGGGTTTGGGATGCTGATATGCCAGGAGCACTGGTAGGGGATGAAATATATCTTGGAAAGACTTTCAACTCGGTGGCAGCAGCATTGATTTGCAAACTCCTGACTAGGAACGTTGTAATCGGGCTACCTATGTGGATTTTGTTGGGGAATACCCCGGCAGAGAGGGTGAATATGGTTCAAAACAACTTTCCCAGGATAATCGGTGAAGAACGGGAATGGCATCCACTCTGGAGACATAATTCAGTGCCCCTCTGCCTCATAGAGATTTAGAAAACTCCACTGCAGGAGCATCCTGTACTAACATCCACCCTAGAATGAATCCTGGTGGTGACAATGACTGCAGTTGCAGCGACATTCAAGAGTGTCATCAACGAGATGACATTTGCAACAGATTTCATAGTCATTAACTTGTTGCACACCGAAAATGTGAATCTCAACCATGAGGATCTGAACACCAGTCTTCATGACCCCGAAAACCGATGGAATGTCCATCTTTTCTCATATGATACCTTAACATCCTGAGCGAAACCATCAAGCAATGGCCAACTCTCACACTGTTCATGGAGTTTTAGGATATTTGATGAGTCTCATAAGTACATGACGAAAAATAGTGTGGGCTGGCCAATTGCGATCAATGTGAGAATTGGATTCAAACTTCAAGTCGCTGCAATGCCGGCTTTCCATTCACTCTATGACTGGTATCTTCAGACGATGTGGCTGCTTTCAGGTAGGCCTGCAGATCCAGTAGAGAATATTGTACTGGAAAAGCACGTCGCTGATAGACTGTATTCCGCAGTCAAGGGTATGATGCATGGTATCCGGATTGAAGAAGAGCAAGCAAAATTGAAGACCCTTGTAGAGAGATACACTTCACGGGGTGCATCAGGAGCGTGTAGGGTACATCGATGACAGCTGCCATAGTTCTCATTGGTATTGGGAGACACCGAGGATCGGAATGAAGTTTCTGGGAAATGGTACAATCAATGGCCACTCGACACTTGGGTGGATTCTCTAATTTTCCCATCGCTGAGAGAGACAGTTCTGCCAATGCTTGTCAAGGCACCAGCGGAGTATCCCGCGCCTGATGAAGACAAAGCGTCAAATGAGGTGCTGCTGTACGAGCCTGAAAGTAGTAATACCGTGTTGCCTCGTACAGCTCCTTCTCATGTGGCGGTCCTATTTTGTACCCTGCCAGGCCAAGTTCGTCATCTCTTGTGGTGGCTTACAAAGTTTTCTGCAGATCATTTGGATATATTCTACATGTATGGGGAAATGGGCAACAATGACTGAACAGAAATGCAGCTCAAATTCCAAGATTCGCCAAATCACTCTGTGTTTGTAACTACACCCAAAGTGGGTGGGACGGGCCTAAATCTCACAGCAGCAAACCATGTGGTAGTACCCCAGAAGTCCTGGGTATTGATTGAGCAGCACCAGGCATTTGCACGGGTTGTCCAACTTGGGCAAAACAGAGTTCCACACACCTGGCTATTGAATACTGGATCAAGTGGTTATGATAACAGAGCGAGTGATCAGCACCAGGTCACTGAAGTAGCACAAATAAAAGTCCGGCATTGCCTGATGAGCCGACCGAACATCACAAGTTCGATGATATACCGCATTGACGAATGTCGCGAAGACCATAAAATGCAGCCTACAGATCAAGGAGATGTCGTGCTGTCAGATGGTGAGGATGAACGATAATTATCTGGGCAGTGTAATCAAGCCACGCCTCTTGAAACATTCTACCAACACAATCTCCCCAACTGATGAAAAATAGACAAATGGTATGCAGAATAAGGCCCACTTGGGGAGTATTGCGTAGAGCTTGATTCCATTTCGTGTCAGTTGTTGATAGTGATGAATATGTGATGAAGTCAATGATCAACAGATATCTGGTGAACTGTACCATAGCCTCAATCGGATGCTCCAATATGTGATAAGAAGCAGGTGCGCCGGTTGAATGGTCAACTAGGTCAGTTTCTGCGATGCCGTACATTTCTCTTTGTGTCAATTTGACGAAGGAGCCGTCGCATATCATCTTCCTCGTTGAGTGTCAGTGTGCAATTGTGATACGAAATTCTGCGAATGGGAATCCAGTTATCTGGTGCGCCTGAACCTCCATGTGTGAATCAATTTATTCGTTTCTTGTCTATTGCAGGCGCACTGGACACTACAATTGTGAAAGAATTCGGGATATTCACTGAATCCATAATACTGAATAATTTACAGTCAATTGCACCTGAGATTCGCTATCAACATCTTGACTCACCTGAGACAGCACCATCACAGTATATGTCTAAACATCCAGGGATACCAACACTGTCTAAGCAATATCGAGTTGATGTACCATATCCTACGACACAGCTCGTGTATTCCAGGGTTACCTGAAGAATGCCACGGCGTATTTCCTCGCTCAGGAATGAAATCCAGGCACACCTCGGATTCACTGTCTTGTCGTGTGTAATGTTAACAACCGTTCTGAGTTACCCGGCTGCGGTCCGGGTCTGGAACCAGACCAGATAGTGCTGTCAGGATTGTTATCAGGAAAACAGGAGTAGCCACTAGGTTCGGGGATGGGTTTGAACCGTACCACGGTTCCATTTTATGGTTCCTACAACTTTGGCTCCAATTAAGTATTTGAGTTTTAATTATATCATGACATGGTCAATACGTAAATTGTTCAGCTTCAGCTGCTCTTTCACCTCCTGCATTCAAATTTGCAATCTCACTGATATTCGTCGAATGGTTGTGAAATAATTGCTGGATTTAAGCGAAATTGGCGGGTTTTCGATCGCGACACAACGAATACTTGTCAGATCGCAAATCTGAATGTGGGAAGTGAAAGAGCGTCTAAAACTGCACAATCTACGTATTGATTATGTTGTGATACGATCAGAACTCAAATACTGAATTGGAACAAGAAATGTTGACTGTTGAGGACCGGGTTTTGTGTGGAAACCCATTTCAATGGTTCAGTTCTCAGTTCGAACCGGACCCACAGCCGACCCAGGAATTTCGACCTGTTGCAATCTCTAGTCATGTGCGATGGTCTCAGATTTGGCACGACACGCATATTCTATTCAACAGCTACGTTCGTCATGCAGGTACTCATTATTCACATATAATCCCACTCCAGGCACACATCTAAACCGTGAATACCCGCTTTGCATTAGCATTGAATCTGTTGCTGCTAGCACACAGTGTGTCATCTGTCAGATACTGAACATTTAGGTGCAGGGGCGGCTCATCCCGCTCGAATCCAGATCAATATCTAAATCTGTGGTTGATTGGTATTTGAAGGCCGCTGCTTGAATGGCATAACTGTCATACTGCATGTCAACCAATCCATTGGAGAAAGGTGTCCACCACACGCTTGCCGTAGATGCACAGCCCTGGCTGATAAGTAATCACACTTAACAACATTTTGACTAAGAAGTGTGTTCGGGCCTTGCGTTTCCATGATGCTAAAATAGCTTCTGTCGTTCCGGCTCCGTAAACAAGGTGCAGCTTGAGACTGTGAGCCTCAAAAGACAGCTTCTGCTCAGCGATTCTGATGATAACCGGCAACTACCACTCACTTGTATATCACACTTCCCCCAACAGGCTCAAATTCAGAACTCTTCTAATGCAGACTTATCTACATTTTGTCTAACTTGTATGTTTGGGCCTCCAAAACCCATATCTTAAAATAGATTGTGTGAACAGATTTCGATCAAGAGAGCTCGAAGAGATAGAATCTGCATGCCAGTCTCTGTTCAGCAGCTCGATCGGTGACCGGCAAGATCCCGCCAACCTCATATCTTGAACGCCTGAAGTTCGTGACAAATGATTAACAGATGATATCTGATTTCCGCCAACATCCAATTCCTAGAGTGAATGGAGAACAAATCGTGATGAAAGCTCAAGTATAGAAAAGGCAGGTTTTGAGAGTACAATTAACTGTCAAAGTAAGGTGAGCCTGCAATTGCAGACATTGGATTGTATCCTGCCTGCCAATTCAAGACTAGCTGCACCGCAATCGACCGGAACTACATGCTGTTTCTCATCTTTCCACTGTCAGATGAAGCGTCATGATGTATTCAGATTGTTCTTATGCACTGCTTTGAATGCCAATATTTATGTCAAGTCAACATTGTAGCATTGAGACTCATAATGAGTTTGTGATTAAATAATGCGGTGTTTACAAGATACTATGCCTAACATTTTCATGTGGGTGACTATTTGTGAGCCATTCACTAGCAATTTATGGCATTGATGACAACTGGAATCGATTAGACTAACTCTGAGTCTTCATTGTATCGTTACTGTTCTTTCTCTATGTTGAATCCCTTCTTTCGAAATCCAAATTCTCCATCCTCTGTTACACTGACTGCATACATATTGTGACTTCAGCAGACTCAGACCGCTGAAAGTGAAGTTCTGCACCCGACATTGCCTAATCGACCGCTAACTTTGCTGCAGAATTCTAAAAGAAACAAATTTCATCGAAATAGGGTGTCTATCCGACTGGTCTACCACATTTGGAGATTCATATATATCCACTATCAGCAACAAACTTAGTTCGAACCAATGTAACTTCAACTGTTGCCACTTATGAAGTTCCCAACTCTATCCTCCGTCCAAGTTCTGCAAGAGCGTTCAACACAAGGACAATTCTGTGCCATGCGGTCACCTCTCATATGCTTAAACTAGAGGCATAATGAACAACCTTCAGCGGAGTTATATGCAGGGGCGATTGTGATCAACCCATTTCTCAGGATTCCACCTAAGTCCGGCCATGAGAGTCAGTTAGTAATACAATCATGTTAATGTCTTTGGTTCTTCAGGTGTATCTGATTCAATTTCTAGGTATGTTGCCTTATTCCAACCTCCGATTCTTGCATCAATAGAGTATTTGAATAGGAATGCTAACATTCGGGAATTGGGGGCACGAAGAATCCATCCAATCCAGTGCACCTGACGATTCCTAAATCTCAACACAGATTTAGATTCGACAATATATATCTGAACTGTAGGCACAGTCTTCCGGACTTGTTCCAGGCACGTCTCCAATTGCATCCTCCTTGGCCGAGCGTCACTGTTTCCAGGCATGCCTCAAATTGCATCCTCTTTAACTGTATGCTACTTTGTTGCCCCATTTTCCTTTTATTCTATTAAACTTCCTATTGTATTTACTCTTATATGCTTCTGTCTACATTCCACAACTTCACTTCATCAACATGGAACCTACGGCCAGCCAGGTGAGCAATCACTATTCACACAAGAATCTGGAAGCACAGCTTCAGCGAGCACTTGCACATGCATTCAGGAAGACAGCCAATTTTCACTGCCAATCAAATGTTTGAACTCCAACCTTCTTGTACAGTGTCAGAGATAGCTAATGTCAACGCTATGATTCATATGACATAGGATGATGACGATACTGATCGGGAGGAGATGAATGATGATAACAGTGAAGACGCTGTCGAGTCTACCCTGTCATCCGATCTGGAAAAAGACGATTTGAACAACCAGGAAGAAACTTTACATCAAGAGCAGGTGCACCGTGTTAAAATAATACGAACTACAAGGGTTCCACTGCCAAAGAAACAGATCCATGCCGATACCATCATTGAAGTCACTTCACTTCCAAATCTGCGACATCCAGCCTGGACCATGTCACCACCATTGCTCAAATTCCCAAAGTCAACCATCACCATATTATGTGAGTCTGATATTGTAGCCACCCAGGTGCTCCAGCTTCCCAAGGCTGGTAGAGACCATAGTATTCCTCAACCACAGGCTGGTGGAGATCACAATGTTCCTCAACACCAAACGGCTCCCTTTGGGGTAGCAAAACAGTTCATGAAGGCAAGCGTATTCACAAAGACTCCCTGGTCAGTCATTTTCGATGGGAAGTACTGGATGGTTGACGAAGCTTGGCAACTAGCCATTACAGCCCAGGATCAACAGTGGGCATTAGCAGGGGCTTCTGTAGGTGCACCATCTGTATGTTAATTGCCCGGTGGTCCACTTTGTAAAATTGATCCTCAAACCCCAGAAGCCATAAGTGTTTACTCTGTTTTCTGCTTCTCGATTGGACTTGTGATGAGACTAATCCCCAAAACTATAGATAGTTAAAACTAAAGATTAGCACCATTCAAGAGCATTTGGCAGATATAGCTCATCAAATGACTGTCGAAAGTTGCGGATCTGATTTAGGATCCGAGACTACGCTACGAATCCAGGTTAAGGAGCTGCTGTTTGATTATTCAGATCTCCCGAAGGTCATCGATGAGAAGAAGTCCTGGTTCACAAGGATGGAAGTACTGGACTCAATCTACCTTCAGTTTCTCTTGAACGCCAATAGCTTGGGGCGACTGCCGACCACATTGCAGTTATTTCAACCGGTTGCACTGCAGACGTTAGCCCTTGTGGCCGCAGCTATTCATTGTGCATTGTCTGAGTATGCCACTGGAAGGAAGATTACAGTTATGTTTTCTCAAGATGAATATCGAGGTAAATTTTGCCCTTCCACGGTGCTGGATTGTATTACTGGAGAAGCCACTGTACTCATCAATTACCCATGGTGGGCTGCTTCATACCCCCCCCCATGGGTTTCCTCCGCTATAATAGGCACTACTCAATCCCCATCGGTGCTTCTCAGTCTAGATTTGCTGTTCCATTTTTTATTCAGCGCTCCATACTGCATTTCAGTCGGCGCTCCTTCTCTAGATTGGGCGCACTTCGACCTCGATCATGATCGCCTCTAATTTATTCCAGACTCATTACCACCCTCCCTTCCAGCGATGCTCAGCATAGATGTGCCGCCCCGCTGGATAGGCGCTTCTTGGCCTGGATTTGCGCCCTCCAATTTCATTTCGCACTCCTTCATTACCATCATCACTCCCCTTGCCTACCCTGCACTCCACATCAAGCACTTCTTTTTTCGTGGTGGCGCACCTCTTTTCCCCGCGAATTCATCATGTTGCCTTTCTAACTCCATTTTGATTCACTGCAAGTTAACCTCACAATTCCAACTCTTTAAATATCACAAATCAAGCCAAACGACTTTGGAATTCAATTTCGCCCACTCGCTAGGCCTGAATTATTCGGAAATACAAGGAGCGCCTATAGCTTCTTTGCGCCGTTGATGAATTGTGGGTTTCTGCGTTTGTCAGCCCTGATGAGATGGGAGATTTAGTGAGTAACATTGAGACTATGTTGGATTAATATCATTCGATTGCTTAGCCGGGTTATTGTGTCTTGTTTACCTGCTTCCATAATTGAATCACTCGTCATTTTCTTCAGTTCTCGTTAATGTAGTGATGCAAACAGTACAATGGTGAATGTGATGCTTGGTACTATAGTATGATTTAGAAGTTGATAATGAACAATAATCTATGCATCATATATGGAGGGTATTCTTATTGCTCGTCTACATCCGGTGAATTCCAGATAACGCCTGCAGTCCTTCGAATAAATATCTCAAAGAATCCAGGCATCTCTCAGAGGTAGTATGGAATCCCCGCATTGATTGGGTGACAGTCCCAGGTGCTCCCGAACTTTCATAACCGCTCCCATGGTGCTCGCGTGCCAGTCATCAGAGATCCCAGTTACTCAGAAGGCTGCTCAGAATGCCCTCCTAGGGTCCTATTCTCTCGTGAAATTGGCACTTCTAACTTTACACCCCGCCTCCTCTCACACATTCCTGGAGGCTCCCAGTGACTAAAATACATTTTGCTGATGTGAATGAACCTGGATGTCAAACATGAATTGTGTCTGCTAACTTACTATTGTAATTCCTTGACATCCTTGTCTCTTCAAAATGACCAAACCTGTTTCACCAACCGTCGAACTAGTCAATTCAGTCACTTCCGACTCTGTGAATTCATTTAACATTGTGTTGTGAGCTTTTGCCAGTAGGTGTTTCCCCCATGAGCTGGGCCCATGTTCTGATGGATAGCAAAGAACATGATGACAAAAGATACATATGATTTCAGAGTTGCTGGTTTGCTCAATTCGGCCGTACAAAGGAAATCCCCATGTATCTGCAGGTCAAGAATTATTCTGAGCAATAGGATGTTTCGAGTCGACATTCGTTGAAGTCCACCAAGTGTTGAAGACGATTTGAAAGTAAGGTCGCTCAAATCACTATTAAAGACAAGCTCATTGTTGAAAGAGATCATAACCTCTCGCAGTGAGGTATTTAAAGATTTTGAATGTGACATGGCAGTAGGAATAAGAAAACTTTGTATTCAGACTCAAGACACTGCCAAAAGTAACGTTATAGTACAGCAGAACGTGGGTGCTTAAATATTGACTCTACAGTGAGAAATAACAAAATCAGATCTGTGAGACATTGCATGCATAATTGTGAAGTTGAATACAATGACATATTGAAAAGACTGACCGTGTAAAACTCAATTTCAAAACAGCTCAATGCACCTCATTGCTGCGTAGCTTACTGTGCCTCCACCTGAATTGTTGACGGTCGGTGAACACTCAAATCTAGAAGGTGGATGCTATATCATGGCTGGTATCTTTGCCAATAATCGCTGCTGATAGGTAGTTTGTAGGTAAGCTGCATCCTACTGCCCTTAGATTATCCAAGATGCAAGATCAAAAATCATTGACACTCTGTTGAAGCTCCGTTGAAGGTCTGTGGATGCTCTGTTGATGCTCTGTAGACCCAGATTTGGTGACATGGTTAGATTGTTGTTGCATGGATTTTTGCCTAGAAAGGCGGCTAATAGTTCCAATACGGAAAAATGTGGTCGCAAAGCCCATTAAATTTTTACCATACATAGCTTTTGGTTGTTGAAGCTCCATTGACACTCATTTATAGGGCATCGTTACAATGTCTTCGATGGGCATGTTTGCCTAGGCAGGCTCCCACGAGCTCCATGATGGATTTATGGCATCACACAGCCTCTGGATTATTCAAGATGCAGGGGCCAAAATCGTTGCTGCTCGGTTGATGATCATATATCGAATATAGCAGCAACGTTGTCGCAACTAATTATGCCTAGAAAAGTGGCCAATAGTTCCATTATGGGTTGATGTCACTGCACAGCCCTGGGATTTTCCAAGACGCAAGGCCAAATGTCATTGACACTCGATTGACGCTCATTTTAGAACATAGTAGCGATGTTACCACAACCATTTTTCCCGACCAAGGGAGAAGATAGTACGATTATGAGTGAATGTCACAGTGCAGCCTGTTGGATTTTCCAATATTTAGGGCCAAAACATTTGATGTTTCGTTGACGCTGATTTTTAGGATGGGGCAACATACGTGTTAGTTACCTTTTTTGCTGGAACGCCGACCAATACATTCAGAGTGTGACAATGCAGCCCTTTGTTTGCTAAGTGTGTAACACTAAACAGTGTTGATACTCAAGTGATGGTCACATTAATCACATTGAAAAAGAGTTCGAATACTTAGAATTCATATGCACCAAGTCGAATACTCATTATTGTCATCAAATATTGTGTTCCTCAGTATTATTTTTTGGATCCAGGTCCTCTGTTAGGTCTCCATTATTCATCAACGTTTATCCACGTTATCTGTGTGAGAAATGATGTGGCCCTATTGCATTCCTGCCCTTTTGGCCAACAATTTACAGAATATAGATCATTTTACAAGTTTTGGTATTAATAGCTTGACATTCAAATCTTTCCTCATTCAGCTCCTTCTCCTCGATTTCCATGACGTACTATAAACAATTTCAAATATTTCAACCATGTGCACAAGGTGTGTGAGGAGAGTTATGCAGTTGGATGCATGGGTTAATGCAGCATAGCAGTCTTCATTAAGGCAGATTCGTATTGGGCACGGGCCGCTCCTCCTCTGACATGTATGTACTATTAACAATGGTTCCAACCATTTAGAATCGTTCGGCAGTAGAGTTGGAACCAGAACCGTACCTTTGCAACATGCTTTACAACATCCAATCCCGGACCATTGAAATTGGGCTGGTTTTACCACCATTACCCGGCATTTGAACATAACAACTTTGACTCCAATTCAGTATTTCAGTTGTCATCATAAGGTGACATGATCAGTACGTAGATTGTGCAGTTCTAGCTGTTCTTTCACCTCCCGATTTCAGATTTGTGATCCGATTCATTTTTGTTGAGTCGCTATCGATATCCCGCTAGTTTCCATTGAAATTTGTGCTGAGTTCACAACCACTCAACAAATATCAGTCAGATCGGAAATCTGAACGTGGGAGGTGAAAGAGCGGTGAGAACTGCACAATCTACATATTGATCATGTTATGATATGATCATAACTCAAATACTTAATTGTATGCAAAGATTTAGGAAGCAAAAAGTTGAAACTGTGGTCGGATTCCAAACCTGCTGTAAAACCACGGGTTTATGTCTGGTCCAGGGAGCTAACCTGCCAAGCCAAAGCGGGTCAGGTCTTTGGATAGCTCTGGAGGTGGCCCAGAGCCTCTTGATCAGTTCAAACCCCGACCGCAGCTGGGTAACCTGGCACAGTTGCTACCCAACTCATATAACATCACTAACTTAAATTTTTTTTGTATATTTCGTCACTAATTTAGGTATTGCTTTCTCATATATCAGTCACCTGGAAACAGAAATCAACCATGTGGGGAATATTACAGCCAGATTTACATTGTAGAACTTTCGGATGGTCCATTTGAGCCATGCACATGCCCAGATGAATTCTGATGTGTCACAATTTGCTAACTGATATCAAGTACAAGCTGAGATGTAGCATAATTGGTACACAAATTACTTTTCACAGAGATATGACATCAAAAATAGAAATTTACCTCTGTATTCCTCAGCAGATGTAGGAGCCATCACCATGTCTTTGTCTTAGTCAAAGATCTATATGGTAATTAGCTGTGGAGGCTATATGCAGAGGTAAAACCTTACGAGTTCGATAGACATCGCAGTTTCAATCGTGATGAATCGGGCTTCGTGCCTGCCGCATGAATTCATATTCTCAAGTTCGACTGCAGTTGGCTACAACCTAGCCAAATGGGAATACTTCCTGGTCGAGAAGTCTCTTGCCGCATTTGCCATATTCCGAGGACAATATCAAAACACTCCATAAGGTCTCCAAATGCTGGCGGGGCAGATACTGCTGCATCACCTTCTGTTTGCGGTTGAACGACTGCTGGAATGCACAAGGAGAATGCTCCATATTGCTTATCTCTGTCACAGAAGTTATCGGCTATGTCCTCCCAATCTGGTTGTGTCAAATCGTCAAGCTTCATCTGCATTAGCCGAAACCTCTTCATGCCTTGCTGCATCAGGTTGGAGATGGTGCCCATCACCCACCCAGGTTTGTCATCATCGCTCAGCTCGCCCTGCGCTGCCTCTTCATCATCGTCATCTTCCCGATCTTCCCCATCATCGGAACTTCGAAGATCTCTAAGACTGTCTCGGATAGCAACAATTTGCTCCCGAAACGTCTTTTTGGGCTCTCAGTTTGTCAGTCTGGCATTTTCAGCTTTCCCTGTACCATTGTGCTCTTGCTGAACCACTGCCTCTACATATTCAACTTGCTTTCTTATACCAGCAGTCTCTCTCGCAAAGTAATCCTCAATCCGCCTTTCTCTCTCTTTATTACTTAAGGTGTGCATTTCTCTTCATTGCTTGACCGCAAGCTTTGTCTTGGATCCCCAGCTGGGCAATACCCCAACGGCTCGGACTGTATCTTCTTCCAACGTACTATTGCCTTCATTTGTTTGATAACAACATTGGGTGGATCGCTTTGTTGATTTGCCATATTTGCCCCCTGGAAGTGGCGAACAGTTCTTTTTCAGAGCATTGACTGTTGTAATTTGTATTGACTTTGTTGTTGGGCGAGATATTGAATGTTGCCAAATATTCACATCATGGAGGCAATCTGCATCTTTTATGTCAAGGTTGGTAGGTTGACAAATCTTGAAGAAAGTAAAATCTCCTTTTTGACTGTCAATAAAACGGGAACAGTTAGGCTAACTGTACAACACAACTTGATTGCTGGTGTGAGTTTCATGTCGTATCTCAGGGATTGTTTGAGACAAATATCGGCAGACGTCCTTTCCCTTGTACAGTATCCTACGTTGGTCTGACAATTATCTAATTTTGGCTGTCATACACCACACCATAACCCTGTAAACATACAAATAACCTCAGATCTACTTATTGCACATCACCAGGCGGTGGGAAACCCCTGTAACATAAGGCCAGACGCAGCTGGATTGATCTTTAGTGTAAAGAACATTTTGGATGCCAGTTATTGCATTCTGACATGAAGCTAACTATATAGTCCTTAGGACTTCCCACTTCCTTTTCTTATCATCATCTTCTTCCATTCCACACCAGCAAATCATGGATACACAACCACCCCAGCCAGGGCAGAGAGGATTGAAATCAAGCTGATTGGCGGGCCCTCCATCTAATACAGCACTCATTGCCACACAGCAAAAATACAGATACCAGTTAGTCCACCTTGAGGCCTCAAATGCAGCTACCAGAAATTCGACCCAGGATTCGCATTAAAAAATCGTCACTAAGACTTGACCAAGACAAGAATAGCAAGCAACATGCCATTGGATGTAAGTATAGACACCTAGTGGTAAACGGGCGTCAATTGACCGTATAACGTACTTCGGGGGTACATAGACAGCACCGTGATTAATTTTTCACTTCCTGTCACAGGAAACCTTGATGGTCAACGGAGGCATTCGTTCCGAGTCGGAGAAATCGAAAATTAGGATGTTGTCAGCTCTGGGATTTTCCTGGAGGTGTTTCCGGATAAGCATCCCCGTGAGTGGACGAAGCAGGCTTCAAATAGGTCACCGCAGGATACAAATGCATGTATGGTTGAGTTAGTTGCCGAAACTGATTGTTACAAGCAGCAGCTAATTTCTTGAAGGCTTTCAACTCATCAGCAAAAAAATATTCCATTAGGGATGAATGGCTCCGTCAGAGTGGACCCACTCCGTGACAGCCGTCCGAGGCGCCTGTTGGGCGACATATTCCGCCCCCGGTGTCAATACAATGCGTCGCGTTAAATATCACCCTCAGATCGCTGTTTGTCCATTTCTTCACGTTCTGTCGGTCTCCTGTTTTAAACTATTACTGTCGCATTGTGGCTAACTGTGACCATACGTCAGAATGGGTTCATTGAGTACGCACTTGCACCAGGATTACAATGCGCTGAGTGACACTGTGAAAATCTCTCCTTGCGTGCCTTCTACCTGCCTGCAAAATGAAATTCTCTCCTTACTAATTATAATCATCATTCCAAGTCATCAGATCTATGTGGCTATTGACAATCCGTTGCTCATTCCGTCCGTCACCTGTTTTCCAACTAGTAGCTCTCTCTAGCACTACGTGCGTGCAGCCGACAATGTTTCCCATGCTGAAACCTTCCAAATCAACAACTGCCGGTACGTTTCTCACTTGTACAAATTTCCAGCCGGGAACCAAGTTACAAGAGTTTTCAGGTATTGTGGTGAATGCAAGGGCTAATAAGTACTCAACGAAAGATCCATCTTCGTTCTGGCAATTGATTTTGAATTCTCGTGGTAGCTGCCATAGGAGACACCCATGTAGCATGCCATACCACTTCCCCAGGTGTTGCATTACTTAGACCCGGTCATTCTGTTGATCCCCTCCATGCCAGCTGTAACTTCCTGTACATTGACACATCTCAGATATGGGTTCACCATCTAAACCTTCAACTTCAACCTCAATACCATGGTAAATACAGAGCTCCATTGCGTGCAGTTGTTCATCCGATATATACGTCTTTGTATGACTCTGATGCTTTATCAACTCCCACGTGCCACTGTATATTGCCGCGCAGTGTGTTGGGTCCTGGGTATTGTGGAGTAATGCTATGAAGTCTTTGACCATAGCATCAAGATCCATTGCATCAGGGCCGTTTTGGGGAACCACAAATTCGGGCTTCGCAGATGACTGCGGGCTCCGGTGTGCAGCCAGATCAGCACCGGAAAGGAGAACTTTGCTGGCGGCAGCGCTGTTCTGCCGACGCTGAGGGAGGGCTTGGAGATTGAGCTCTTTGAGTTCAAAGCCGAGAATGCGATGCTAAATGGTGAGTACATATGGCAAGGAGTTGAACTTGTGATGGGAGATGTTCCACCCGTCCTTGAGGTTCGTTATATGTGCTTGATCATGTCTCGCCGCAGAATACAGTTGCAAGGCTCCGTATCAACGAATCTGTTCAACCCAATGGGACATCAAGTGAATGTTCGGAAACTTGAAGCCGGTGTCTAACTACTTGGAAACATCGATCCCATGGCTGGTACAATTCTGCCAGGCGTTCAATTCGCACTGTATCTTTGACAGCGTCCTAGTTTCAGCATTTTTTCCTTGTCTACCTTTAGCTTATTCACAAGTTCTGTTCTCAGGGCATTGGCTTTGGCCTTCTCGATTTTGCAGGCTTTCCTGAGTAAGAACCCATCTTTGAATGTGAAACAACGACACAATGCATCCTCCATGTTGCTCAATGCTGCATCATCGTCAGATTTATATTGTGCATCCATATAGATTTCCAACAATACCCACGTGGACTCACTTGCATGATTGAATATAGGACATTGAGTACGGCTTCCACCTCGCAGAGACTGGGTTACAACTCCAATCAGGTACCAGCTTATTTCCTTCATCTTCTTCCCATTCCATTGAGAAACTGCTTCATAGGACTTATTTTTTGGTGTGAGGTCGTGGTAAGCAGACATGGATAACCAGATTTTATTGTACTTGTCGAGCTGTTTGATTGTCTTCATGAAGTGGAAATTCCACTTCTTGAGGTGGTCAACCATGCTGATTTTCATGGAGTGACGGAAGTCAGGATTAGGGAGGTCGCTTACTGTACAGGGAATATGTCAAAACACGTTGAATCCTCGGTGAACATGGTGCGACGAGAGTTTGGCATTAGCTACCTTGATGTTGCAATCTTTGAGCGTTAAATATTGGTTGTGATCTGGCCGAGAGTGTTGCTTGTCAGAAGGGACATAATCTCGAAGTTCGTTCATTGGACACTCGCACCAAAAACAGACATGCCACTCAACATGATGTAGGTTGGTATAATCAGGGCAATCTCCAAGCCATGCTGCTAAAACCGGATTCCAATGGCTGAATATTATCATCTGCAAATAGAATGTTATAATACCGGCTCTCGGTGCCAGGATTTTGTGTAATGGTGAGAGGCTGGAATACCAGTCGGGGTACCTCCTTCAGTACCTCTTGGTTTGTTTGACACTGATCATCCATCCACTTCTGAGGAATATCGTGGTGCTTGCTTGGAATCGACAGGAGAGTGACCATTATGACTGTGTGCGTTGAGGTCATCTGGCGAACCTTCGAAGATAGATTGCCAATTGTCATATATACCAACCATTCATTCTTGTAACCAGCAAAAATCGAGAAATGTCTTCGGTCAGACATAAAGATATAAGGAACGAGTGTATCGCCCAGTCTAAGCATTGCCTTAACATTGATTAGCACGTTATTATCTTTGAATATTTCTGCTTACCTGTTTCTCCCACCACAAGTCCACAGTGAGCATTTCAGTATAGAGGGGTTTCAGTGGCGTATTGCTATCAAAGCAACGCTAAGGGGCGTAAATGATATGCTCAGCATAGGCTGGCTGCCGTATCAACTATCTCGTGCGTTTGATGATGTCTCGGCTCCAGTATTTGAGAGGCCGTTTGTGATTGTCATTCCATCTCGTATCCGCGAGAGAGTGTAGTTCCCACCCCCCGAGAGCCTGATTATCTAGCATGTTGACCATGAGCTTCTGGATGCCATCCCTGTTATTGAGGCTTAGGAAACACAGAGTGGTGTTTTCTTCCTTCAGCACGTTGTCATAGATTGTCTTCATACCTTTCTTCCGAATCCCACACTGTACATATTTGTATTCATCATGAGCAGCAAACTGGTAGTACGGATTGTTCTGTTGGTACGTCCCAAGGCAACCCAGACCTTCGCGAACCAATGGCACAGCAATGCAATCTCCCAACGGAGCAGCGTCGCCGGAGTATGTTTTCTTCTGCGGCAAAGAACGTGGTGGTGATTGAAACTCTCAGTCTGCCATGTTTTGAACATTTTCAAGGTAGAGAAACGCATCCAAGTCTTCGACTGAACGTTTGTGAGCATTGAATTCACGATGCAGAGCAGGTTCAACACGTTGGGGCGCGCTGTGAATCATCTGATTTATCTGGGTTGCAACTTGAAGGTATCCAGGATGGTGTAATTTGATATGTTTAAGTTACCAGCTGTCTGAGGTGAACTTCTTTCGGCATGAAAATCTGAGGCAACGGAAAGCGGTCTTCTCTGGCATTGTAGATACCACGTGAGGACTGGAGTATTCAGTGTAGACAGGGACTAAAGTTGGTACTGGGCCTGAACAGCCTGGTGTGTACGCTCACAATACTTTCAGCCAACTTGAGAGATGTAGTAAATCCCAACGCCATCACATCGAGATTCCATACATGCCAGGAGTTTCAAAAATGCTGCATATGTGATGTGTCATAATACTATGAATACAATGAACCAAGATCGATCCATAAACCTCGTGATGCATGTTATAATCAATGGCTGAGATAAATTGATTAGCACAAGGAAAACTAACAAGACAAGAACCCGGCCCTAACCTGAACACAACAACCATTGCCTCCTCTGCAACGTGACGACTGGTTCACTTCTCGCCTACCAGGCCATGTGGGGGTACCTCAGGAAGGCAGACATTGGTGGGAGGGACTTTGGGGAGCAGGACATCGGGGAGACTGTCACCACCCGCCGATTCGCCATGTAGCTAGTGATGCGGATCCACATCTGACATATTTCCGGTATCCCCAGTTTCTCGCAGACTTCACACTGCCAAGCAAGGTATTTGCGGCATCAAAAGCCCCAAATGTTCCAACACATTGAGGGGACGAGTCTCCGGAGTTGGTGGTTGGTAGCGAGGGTCCAGGGTTTGTGGCCATTATGCAGACTCCAGAGGATGTGGCCGTGGGTTATGCTCACGTATATCCAGGCCTTGTTTAGGTAGCATGATTGGCTGATCGGCTGCCATGGTATCTACATTATCCGCTGATGTATGTAAAATCTCTCCCTGGCTAATCCTCCGAGGTTCTTTGCCATCATCCTCATCCTCATCCTGATTTTCATCCTCCTCCTCCTACTCCTCCTCATCCTCCTGATCCTTCTTCCCCTCCTCCTCATCTTCCTCCTCTTGATCTTCCTCCTCTTCATGGTCACTGTCGCTTCCCATATCCACACTGCAGTCCAAATCCACGCTGTCCGGTGTGTCCACATCATCCTCCATACACATATCCACCTCAGGATGACATTCCGAGTCATATTCACCATCTGACTCCGTTGAGTCAGTATCATCATCTGAGCAAATTGACATGGCAGGTGATGCTTCCGGCTCTAATTATACCCGCTCCAGTTAGCCCTCAGTGTCCAAGTCTGCATCTGACAATGCCTTCTGCAACTGCATGTCTGCAACGCAACGGTACAAGAGATATCATCTCCCTCTGGGGTATGTTTAACAATAACTTTCCTTTTACTGTGTCTCTTCCCCTTCCCCTACCCTTTCCCCTTCCTGTCCTCAGTGGCCTTCCCTTTCCCCTTCCCATTCTTTCTTCCCTTCCCTTTTCCAGTCCCTGCGTCGCCGCCCTGGGTGTCCTCTCCACCATTGCCATCGTCATCCTCATTGGCATCGCCAGGATGGCTTCTTCCGCCACTCGGTGCTGTCACATCCACCCAGTTCTCATCCTCATCATCCTTGTGGATTGTCTCATCCCAATTCAGTGGTTTAATGGCCAGGAAGTTTCCTGGCTTGTACTACCAGCAGCTTGGCGTCTGAATCTTTGACATCAGATTATCGCTACCGTGCCAAGACAAACACCCGCCAGTGCGTTTATCCCATGCCGAGCTGGATGACTGCGCATTATAGCGATCGAGATGATCCCCGAAGGCCTGGGGGTTATCCCACTGCCAATTGTCCATTTGGTTACTGGTTTTGTCAAACATTTGCTCCATATATGAGTGGAAGGCTGCCCATCAGTCCCAAAAAGGTGAACTCCTGCTCCTGCAGTGCGGCCACATCAGCTGGAAGTGTTAAAAGTGGCGAGGTGTGACTTGAGCATGAAAGAGTATACGATAAAAGAAGTCCGGGGTCCTGTCATGCTTGACGCCGCAAAGGTTGAGTATCCATATGAGTCCACGTATGTGCTCTGAGATGAATCCCTTCATATGGTCCCGATCAAATAACAGGCATTGATTTTTAACCGATGTTGGCATTTTTACCCTAGCGGTTGCATTCCCCTTTCCTTTCATCAGCAAAGAACTTTACCGTCCGGACGTACTGGGTTCATCTGGTATAGAATTGCATCGGGATTGCAATGGGTGACACTGCGAAAATCACTCCTTGCGTACCTTCTAGTTTAGCTTGAGGAGCTTAGAAAGAAGGTGACAAGATATGATACTACCATGCTATGAGGATCCACGCAATTGGGTGGATCCACAAAATCTCAGAAAGAGCAAGTGAGACCAAAAGTTGGGAAAGATAGAGTGTGTAATTTCTTTGTATGACAAGATGGGATGAAAATGAGATGCTGTCTATCTACCCCGGCGTCTCCCGAATATATACTCAGTGTCGCTCATTCCACCTCCATTACCACTTTATCATCGTACACCCACGCTTGCTCCTTGATGATATACTTGGAGGCCGTGATCGAGCTGGTTTGGAGATATACTTGGAGGCCGGGATCGAGGGAACTGAGGGATGAACTTTGTGGCCGTGATCGATCGAGTTTGGAGATGCACTGGGAGGCCGTGATTGAGCATGTTTGGAGATGCACTTGGAGGCCAAGATGGAGTGAACTCAGAGATGAACTTCGAGGCTGTGATCAAGCAAGTTTGGACATGCACATGCAGGCCGTGGTCGAGCTAGTTTGGACATGCACCGGGAGGTCATGATCGAGCGAGTTTGGATGTGCACTTGGAGGCCGTGATCAGGCGACTTTGGACATGCACTTGGAGGCCGAGATTGAGTGAACTCTGAGATGCACTCTGAGGCTGTGACTGAGCGAGTTTGGAAATACACTGGCATGCTATGATCGAGCGAGATTGGAGGGGTACTTGAAGGCTGTCGATTTGGAGTGAGGCGCGATGGCAGCTGAGACTCTATCCATTGGTTAACTTGTAATTGTGGGAATGTAGAGAGTTGAGTACAACATCCGCCGAAAGATGGGAAACTGGCTGTGAGTGGGACACTGTTGATCTTGGGATGATGCTGTGCTTGGTGTATACTGTACTCTGTGTTAACTCATGATTATGACATGAAGAGATAGAGTGGGATGACTTAACTTCGTGTTCTTAGGTGATGGCAGAGTTGAGCACAAGAAAGAGAGAAATCTGAGGAGATGGGGGGAATCATCATGACAAACTGGGACTTGGAAAATTTTGTGTGCGAGTCAATTGACCACCCTCGATACAGCAGGTAAGGGTCCCTATCCGGCGGTTAATAACACCAATACGAGGTCTTCTACACCCAATCAGGCAAATCGTACTCCTGATTTCTCAGAGCCGCTCATATCCTCCAGATCTTTCTCATCTTCATCCCCCATCTCTCTCCTTCTCATCCACAACTCTACATTCATTGCAAGAACACAAAGTTAAGTCATCCCTTTCTATCTCTCCATGCCATCATCATGAGTTAACACTGAGTGCAGTATACACCGAGTACAGCATACACCTAAGATTGTCTGTCGTCCCTTCATTCTCACTATTTCGAGTTTGCCCATGAATGTAGCTTCAGCTTCCGCCATACCTCCCTACTGATCAGCCGCCACCAGCCAGTTCTCCATACAAGCTTCAAAGGTAAAGTCAACTTGTCACATTCCCACGGGTGTGAGTTAACTAACTGATGAATTGAGTCCCGGCGCGCCTTCCATCAATCGCCTCCAGGTACATGTTCAATCTGGCTCGATTACGGCCTCCAAGGGTATCTCCACACTCGCTCGATGATGGCCTCCAAGTGTGTCTCTAGACACGCTCAATTACAGCTTGCAAGTTTGCACGATTGTGGCCTCCAAGTGCATATCTCCAAACTGACCCAATCACGGCCTCCAAGTGTATCTCCAGACTCGCTCAATTACGGGCTGCAAGGTTGCATGATCATGGCCTCCAAGGGCATATCTCGAAACTCGCTCCATCACGGCCTACAAGTGTATCTCTAAACTCGCTTGATTACGGCCTCCACAAGTGCATCTCCAAACTCGCTCGATCACACTCACGGAGTGCATTTCTAAGTTCACTCTATCAAGGACTCCAAGTGTATCTCCCAATAGGCTCAATTTCCGCCTCCAAGTGGACCTCCAAAGTTGCTCGATCACGGCCTCAAAGTATATCTCTGGATTCCCTCAATCGTCATTTTCAGACACACCTCGAATTGCTCTCAAGCACCGCCTGCAGCCAGTCCAGATATAGCGTGTGTAGATGAGTAGGCACAGAGATACATAGATACATTGATGGGAATACAAACTGAATACATGACTTTGATTCGAGGTGCTCCCAGGTTTGTCGCCGGTGCTCCCAGGTACTCTGAAGGCCAGCAGGAATGCCCTTCTAGAGTCTGATACTCTCCTGAAATTGATGCATCTAAGTTTACACTCCATATCCTTTCAGACACTCCTGGAGGCTTCCAGTGACTAAAATACATTTTGCTGATGCTATGCAAAGCGACCCATCACCTGGGCGATGGGAAGTGTGTAATTCTCTGTCAGAGGGTACGAGGTTGCATCAGAGCCATCAGAGCCATCCAGATCACCCGGGTCTTTCTGACGGAATCTAAAGTTGTTGCTGATGTTGCTGCTACCATTTGGTGCCATTACTGCGAGTTGAAAATGAATTGACATCCGAGGCATTAACTTTATGATACAGTTAAACGTAGTGGAAGGAAGCCCAGAGTGAACGTTCAAAGTTGTGTGGGTTATCCAGTGAGTTTTGGAACAAGAGGCATTGATTTGTGCAAGTCACGTGATGTCGAAAGAGTTCAGAATACTTGTGGTGTGTTCAATATGGGAGGAAAAGAGAATGGAGGTGTAGGTGGGAGGAAGGGATATATATACTTGAGTTCCTGCAATTCGATTCATATCCTGCGTTTTGTTGGTTAATAAACACAACACGGCCCAGCCTTCATCTTGCAAAACCACAAGGCACGTCAGATGTGAGGAGCCTCGAAACGAGATTTCGTACTTACGGTGAGGACAGTTTGCAATACAGGATGTCCCTTTGGCATCAGATACCACTTTTACCACTCAGACCTCATGCATCTTGGAGCAAACTGAGTTGTTCTCAAGTTGTCTCAACTTTACAACCATCCAACAGGGCTACCAATGCTTAGCAGTGCAAAAAACACACACAACAGATCTCATAGGATAGAGAATGCATTGTTGTTCGTTTTGCGATGCTTTGTGCTCTGCCAAAGGGTACTGTTAGCAACAGTTCCAAATTGGCAGTTCGGTTCCGAGTCCAGGTTGTAACTGAACTGGAACCATTGCAACTGGTTTTACCCAATCGAAAAACCAAACAGCACCAAACCAACAGTTCTTTGGGAGGTTCTACAATGTCGCAAACTCAGATCATTGGGTGCAATTAAGTATTTGAGTTGTGGTTGTATCACAATATGATATAGACATTAAAGGTGCACTTATCGAAGCTCTTTCACCTCCCATTCTCCAATTTGCATTCCGATCCCTATTCATTGTATCCCTTCGAGAACACTTACTTTCAGCATTGTTTCACAGCAACCCAACAAATTGTGATCGGGTCGCAAATTGGAGAACGGGAGGTAAAAGAGCATTTATAACTGCATCTTCTATGTATATATCATGTTGTGATACAATCACAACTCAAATACTTGATTGCAGCCAAAGTACGGATTTCGGGAGGATAAGGCTCTGCAGTATGATAAACCCGGCCAAAAACCATGCGTTTATGTCTGGTCAAGGTACCAACCCCGCCAAGACAAAGCAGTTGGGTTTTTTGCACGGGTCTGGAACTGGGCCAAACCTTGTATCTGGTACTAACCCGGACCATTGGCGAGACACCCGGACCCGTTGCAAACACTACCGAAGAGAGATTTCCACCGGCAAGCAGAACATACACACAATGGATTGTTCAAAGGATTGTGCCAAAAACAAGTGCAATACGATAATGATCGCGTGAAGAAGACATAAACACCCTTCAAGCGGTGGAAATGGACCTTCAGACGTTGCTGTAATAGTGAATATCAACGCTGAGTTTACTCTGAGTGTAATCTAATCGCAGTTAACCCCATGATGAAATACTTTTCAACGATCTCGTCCCAGAGTGTTGTCACAATTTAGAGTCTTGTGTCGTCTGCACTGCAGCTCCGTTTTTTGTCGAATCTTGCTCTAGTCACTCATACAGCAGTCTACCTTGCCTCCCATTTTGAATGCCGGCAGAGGAAAGTATTCTCAGTGTCTTAACCTCGAATATCCATATCGGATGATGCCTTCCCAAAGCCCTCACTCTGACATGACTCCGGTGGTTCACAATGTTGGATGTCTTGGTAATCGTCAGTATCAACAACAGCGTGGACTTTCTGTGAATTCTCAACTTCTCACTGCTATGAAACGTGTATCCATACCAGCTGGCGAGAGGGATTCCTCGCAATGAGGGAGTTCCGTAGCCTCTACAATCCAAGTACAGAACTCCACCCCCTCATCCTCACTGAACAATTCTCGCGTTGCGGATATCACACAACGCGTGACATCCACCCCGTCCACCCCACAGTAACGGTCAATAAATACTCCAACCGCCATGCCGGGTACACCAGCACACGGAGGAACCTCACACAGAGACTGAACGCGTTGCATTGTATCCAGCCCCGCATCCGACATCGCTAGCACTCCCACTCCTCCCAGCAGTCTTGAAAACCTTCCTACGTCCATCCCTTTCATAGGAGCCCGCACCATCATTTCAAATCTACTGCGAATGCGAGCTACTGAAAGGAATCAGACACAGGGGCAGTGGCAATTGCAACTGCAGGCGGTGTCAGCACCTCGATGAGTCGTCTCGGACAGTTGGTGCACCCCTCGATTTGGTTACTCAGACATGACCCGTCTTGTATTTGGAACAGAAGGACTCCTGGAGCTCTCCATGTGGAACACACGGCCATTTATGAGTTCAAGCAACTCGGAGACGGTAAGTTCTGCAACACGATGCGTTATGAAATCATTACCTGAAGCACCACACTGCCAGATAATAGAGACGTACTGGAACACCGCAATGCAGCAACACAACATTTTGGTTCAGAGCATCTGAGGCATGCAGAAAGGAGATCTTGCAAGAGGTATGCTGAAGCAACAGCTCACATTGGATATTATACGCCCAAACCGGTACCAGGTTCACGCACAAGTTGATAAGGTTTAATCCCATTTCTTTCAATTGGCAATGGACATCATAGCAGCCTTTTATGATCTCCACTGCTTTGAATCTGACACAGAGCATTTGGAATTCATTGATTACCTTGTGGGAGACAATAGGTATCTTTGTCCTGTAGTAGAGCGTGGGCAAGGTGGTGTACCCAGTCCAAATCCAACGCAGAGAGTGTCGAAAGCTGCTAACGAATGGCTAGCATCCCATTTACTTCCTGGCGGAAGCAATCCTGGAGTTTCTCTGCATCAAATTCTATCATCGGGCAAATAACCACGGTAAGTATGCTGCTGGAATTTATAATTACATGGGTGATGACAAGGACGGTCATATACCCTCGCCACTGATCATGTTTACCTGCACCGCCTTGCGCCATGCTCTCCTGCAGTGGCAAAAGAACAAAGGCGTTCATCAGAAAGCTTTCAAGTCAAAGCTGGAAGCAGACAGACCTAATAGCTCAAACTAGTTCAATTACAAGAATGACCGTGGTAAGAACGCATCCTGCAAGGCTGCAACTGGTTGCAAGTTGTTATCCTCGCCTGGTGTTGCAGACACATTGACATTCTTGATGAATACCTGCAATACTCTACCAGAGAGCTACCAACAGAGGGTGTATAACAACACTCTTGCTACAGTCAAGTGTCAGATCCAACAGGCGGAGAACCCAATGCCTGCTGCGGTTATCAGAGTGTGAGCAGTGCATGTTGACAATACTACTCTTCTTGATTATTTGACCACCAAAGTGGGGCTTGAGGAGTCTGTGATCGGAAGCGCTGACCCAATCATCCCGATAGACACCAATTGCACAGATGACAGACTTCATTTTGTGATGCTAGTGGGCAGCGGCAATTATGAAGATGAAGGTGATGTAGCCGACCTGCGCGATGCCATCCCCACCGCCAGCCTGCAACGACGGCCTGCAACTGAACTCGAAAGGTCTATCCTGGGAACCAGGGCTGTCATGGGCATGAAGGAGAGGATGGCCAAGATGCGGATGCGGATGAGGAGAACGAAGCATTACAAGCCATTGATGGATCAATGCAGAATGTGGAGGACTGAGGGCATCGTAGGTATGACCTAGGAACCAGTGATGATGACGAGTATAAGGGCGAGCATGGTGAAGATGCAGATGCGGATGAGGAAGAATAGGCATCGCAAGCCGATGATGGATCAACGCAGAATATGGAGGACTGAGGGCATACTACTAGAGAGTATGAAGATTGGACTGTATATTTCAGACCTGTAAAATACGATAATGGCAAAGCAAATGCAACTACAAGCGATGTATCTGAAGCGAAGACTGTATTGCAATATAGATCAAAATCTCAAAGCTCAACGTATGTGGAGCAAGTGCGGCATCTGATATATAACAGTAGTGCAGAGGTAAAATATAGCTATCGGCCGAAGACAGGGACAAAAATCGCCAGGGGTTGTGTAAACGGGTACAGCATAACTGCAGCCCCTGTGAAGAGTATAACACACGTGTCGTTCTGATGGTACGTATATGTCACCACATTTCAGGTGCAAAGTTATGGAGATAAGTATGCAACAGGCATGGTGTAAATCTCCGTCAGAGGGTACGAGGTTCCGTCAGAGCCGTCAGAGCCATCCGGAGCACCTGGGTGTTTCTGACGGAAACAAGGGTTGTTGCTGATGAGCCAAATAAATTTCAGGAAGGAAATTTATTTTTGTGAATTTATTTCTATTGTCTCAATATCGCAAAATACATTTCGTACAATACAATAGCAATTCCGGTGATGTTATTCCGATGAGACAAGCAGACAGTTTATATGATTCGTTGGATTGAATCCACAAGCTGGAGAATGCATAAAGTAACAAGAAATGTTACACTGCTTCTCTCGGAGTGGACAAGTCCGGATAACGGCTGTATGTTCACTGCTGTACCCATTGCAGCACGGCTGAACTGTCTCTTTGTGGTCAAAGATGCTGAAACCAATGTTAAAGAACTTCCTGCCTTGATTTAGACTTTGGCAACAGAGCTGATATATCAGACTGCAGGAATGACGATTGTTGAGAAGAGACATCAACCTTTGATTGAATCCTTGCACAATGGAAGCTACCATAGTAAGCCTCTGTTCAGTGTCGCAATAATTTATATCATTTCTATATGCACAATCCAAGTGGCTGTACACCTTGTTTTGCTGATGTCTCAGCCAGTTATCATGCGTATCGGCAAAAGTGCAAATCGAATATAGGCTGTGCTACACGCACACGCACACACGTGCAGCTCATAGCAAGCTTCCTGCGGACCCCTGCGTGATGCGCAGCCTATAGTCATCTATAGTGGATTCATAGAGATGTGCGCGTGGGCCTATGGACCTATATACGGCTGCCGGCCAGAGATGGACCTATACTTGTCTTTACTACCTGCTGTTATACAGGTACTGTACACACTATCGCTGCAAGTCTGCATGAAAGCCCGCTGGCGATTGAAAGCCTGCTCTAGAGACTGCTTGAGAGCCTTCTTGAGAGCCTGCTTGAGAGCCTGCTTGAGAGAGCCGTGCTTCGGGAGGAGTAGCGTTTTCCACGGAAAGCTTTTGGCCGATGGAAAACTCTGAGTTTGTGGAAGCTTTGGCTAATAGAAGGCTCTAAGTCTGTGGAAGCTTCGATACTGACGTTGACGTAGCCAACCTACTTGTCTAAGTGCTTCTGGTACTATGATCACCATCACCATGGCCATCATCACCATGGCCATCATCTCTATGGCCATCATCACCATCACATCATCACCATCAGCCACGGACCGAATGCGCACACATACGCCCAAAATCTGTGGGAAGCTGGCAGCTGATTCCACAGGAAAATCTGAGTCGGAGATCTGCTCTCCCCAAGATCCAATTGTCTACCATTCCTGCAGAATCTAAGGCTGCAATTGTCAACACCGTGACCGTGAGGCATCGTGAGATCTCATTGTGGTGGCCATGCTAATGATAAGATTCAGACTTTGATATCGACCGATGTCATGATTTCAGCCACCATATGCAGTCTGTCCCCTGTCACCAGCCACCTGCCTTATACCTCCTGGTGCCTGGCACCTGCAAATCAGCAAGGCTCTGAATCGAGCATGCAGGAGCGTATTCGGGAGCAATAGAGTTTTCCACCGGAAGCTTTTGGCCGATGGACACTCTCAGTTTGTGTAAGCTTTGGCTAATAGGTGGCTCTAGGTCTGCAGAAGCTTTGGCTAGTCGAAGGCTCTAAGTATGTCGAAGTGGGTACTAGATTCCGCAGGACAATCTGAGTCGGAGATCTGCTCTCCCCAAGATCCAATTGTCTACCTTTCCTGCTGGATGTAAGGCGGCAATTGTCAACACCATGACCATAAGGCAGCGTGAGATCTCGTCGTGGTAGCTGCACTAACAATAAGGTTCAGACTATGATATCGACTGATATCATGATTTCGGCCGCCGCCACCCGCCTGCCGCCTCCCACCTCCCACCACCTGCCTCCCGGTTCCTGGCGCCTGCAACTCAACAAGTGTCTGGATCGAGCATGCAGGAGCATATTCGGGAGGAGTAGAGTTTTCCACGGGAAGCTGTTGGCTGTTGGAAAACTCTGAGTTTGTGGATGCTTTGGCTAATAGAAGGCTCTAGGTCTGTGGAAGCTTTGGCTAGTAGAAGGGTCTAAGTCTGCAGAAGCTTTGGTGCTGACGTTGACGTAGCCAGCATACTTGTCTGGGTACTTCTGATACTATGATCACTATAACTATCACCAACACCATCGCCATCGCCATCGCTATCGCCATCGCCATCACAATCACAATCATCACCATCAGCCCCGGACCGAATGTTCACACCACACATACGCCCACAATCGGTGGGAACCAGGCAGCAGATTCCATTGGAGAATCTGAGTAGGAGATCTGCTCTCCCCAAGATCCAATTGTCTACCGTTCCTGCAGTATCTAAGGCTGCAATTGTCAACACCATGACCGTGAGGCATCGTGAGATCTTGTCGCGGTGGCCGCGCTAACGATAAGGTTCAGACCACGATATCGACCGACGTCATGATTTTGGCCAACATACGCCGCCTGCCACCTGCCACACGCCACATGCCACATGCCACACGCCGCCCGCCGTCCGCCAAACACTGCCCGTCAGACGCCACTAGCCTCACACCTCCCGGTGCCTGGCATCTGCCACTCTGCAAGTCTCTGGATTGAGCATGCAGGAACATACATGGGGGCATATAGTCAAGTGAGATTGGGAGTGTCTTCCCTCTTGAGAGTGTACTTGGGAGCGTAAAGTTGAGTAGCCTGGCAGTGTGCCATCGAGTGCAATTGGGAGTGCACTTGAGAGCGCACTCAGGAGTATGCTTGAGAGCATCTTGAGAGCTTGCTTGGAAGCATACAGTCAAGCAGGTGGGGAGTTTGCCATCGAGTGCAAGTGGAAGTGTATTTGAGAGCGTGCTTGGGAGTATGCTTAAGAGCATCTTGAGAGCTTGTTTGGGAGCGTACAGTCAAGCAGGATGTGAGTGTGCCATCTAGTGCAATTGGGAGCGTCCTTGAGAGCATACCCGGGAGTGTTCTTGAGAACGTACTCAGAGGTGTACTTGGGAGCGTACTCGGAGGTGTGCTTGGGAGCGTCTTCAGAGCTTACTTGGGAGCGTAAGTCAAGCAGGCTGTGAGTGTACAATCTTGGGAGCGTACTCGGAGGTGTACTTGGGAGCGTCTTGAGAGCTTACTTGAGCGCGCAAGTCAAGCAGGCTGGGAGTGTACGATCTTGGGAGCGTACTCGGAGGTGTACTTGGGAGCATCTTGAGAGCTTCCTTGAGAGCGTAAGTCAAGCAGGCTGGGAGTGTACAATCGAGTGCAATCAGGAGTGTGCTTCAGAGCGTACTTGGGAGTGTGCAATGAAGTGTATTTGGCAGTTTTATTGAATGCATCATGATGTATAGTATCAAGCGCTCATAATCGCATGCGTATCATAGTAATCTAGTCAACTTGCAGGTCCATAGGACCTCATAGTGCCATGCGCCAAATATGCTATGGATTACCGGCCCATAGACAGCTTCTCTATGAGTTACGCGTCGCGTAAGGTCATTTTTCCCGGTGCGGTGGTATGTGAGCAACACAATTGACTTGAATCCTTTCAATTTGTTTTACATGTAGATAATTCAATTCAATGCTTGAAGTAATCCTTGAAGCAAATATAGAAATCTGATAAGTATTTACTCTGGGTGTCTTAAATTTTGTTATGGGAGTTGTACAAGCTTGTGTATAATTGATGTCTCAAGGGATTAAATAGTTAATAAAATTCATGAAATGAATGGAACAGTTCAAGAAACCATCAAAACAATTAAATTCTAGAGGATGTACGTGAAAGACACACGTGCAGTAAATTTGCTTCAATTACTACAGAACAGTTTGAAGTGTTGTGAGAATGCAATCACATCATTGAAGGCTTCGAAGCATGGTGGAAGATTGCAAATTGGTAGCTCAGATTTTTTGTGGATAATGTAGACAAGGATCATAGCGTGGGGTCCATTTTTGGCAACCAATTTCGCTTTTGGTGATGTAGCATATTTGACGCGTGGCACTAAGAGGTCCTATGGACCTACGCGTGGACTAGATTACTATGCGATTTTGTACGCTGGATACTTTACATCACGCTGCATACTAAACATCACGCTGCAATCAACAAACTTGAAAGCAAGCTGACAGATGCACTTCATTGCACGCTCTCAATTGCTCTCGATAGCACACCCCCGGCCTGCTTGACTTACGCTCTCAAGTAAGCTCTCTAGATGTTCCCAAGTACACTCTGAGTACGCTCCCAAGTACACCTCCGAGTACATTCTCAAGTACACTCCCGGACATGCACTCAGGACACTCCCAATTGCACTCGATGGCACACTCGCAGCCTGCTTGACTGTACGCTCCCAACTAAGATCTCAAGACGCACTCAAGCATACTCCAGAGCACGCTCTCAAATACACTCCCAATTGCACTCGATGGTACACTCCCAGTCTAATTAGCTCTACGCTCCCAAGTACACTCTCATAAGAGAAGACACTCCAAATCTCACTTAACTATATGCTCCCATGCATGCTCCTGCATGCTCAATCCAGAGACTTGCTGAGTTGCAGACGCCAGCCACTAGGAGGCTTGAGTCTGGTGGTGTATGGCGGGCAGTGATTGGCGGGCGGCAGGCGGTGGCCGGAGTGTAGTGTGTGGCATGTGGCAAGTAGCATGCAGGTGGCGTATGTTGGCCGCAATCATGATGTCGGTCGATATGGTAGTCTGAACCTTATCTTTAGCGCGGCCACCATGACAAGATCTCACGATGCCTCAAGGTCATGGTGTTGATAATTGCTGCCTTAGATTCTGCAGGAAAGGTAGACAATTGGATCTTTGGGAGAGCAGATCTCCGACTCAGTTTTCTCAGCGGAATCTGCAGCCAGTTTCCTGTCGATTTTGGGCGTATGTGTGCACATTCGGTCCGAGGCTGATGGTCATGTTGGTGATGGTGATGGTGATGGTGATGGTGATGGTGATGGTGATGGTGATGGTGATGGTGATGGTGATGGTGCCGAAAGCACTTAGTCCAGTAGGTTGGCTACGTCAACATCAATGACAACGCTTTAACAGACTTAAAGCCTTCTATTGGCCCAGCTTCCACAAACTCAGAGTTTTCGTACGGCGAAAAGCTTCCCATGGAAAACTCTACTCCTCCCGAAGCGCGGCTCTCTCAAGCAGGCTCCCAAGCAGGCTATCAAGCAGGCTATCAAGCAGGCTTTTAAGCAGGCATTCAAGCAGGCTCTCAAGCAGGCTCTCAAGCACCAGCGAGCTGTAGAGTGGACTCGCAGCGATAGTGTGTACAGTACCGGTATAACAGCGAAGACTCCAGGCAGTAACGACAGGTATAGGTCAATCTCCGGCTGCCAACTGTATGTAGGTCCATAGGCCCACGCGCACATCTCTATGAATTGACTATAGATGACTATAGGCTGCCAGGGGTCCACGGGAAGCTTGCTACGAGCTGCGTGTGTGCGCGTGTACGTGTAGCGCACCCTATAGTCGATTTGCACTTTTGCCAATGCGTTGAGTCAGAATCTAAGATGTGATGTGGATTATCCCCTACATGTTCGGTTCCCTTAAATTTAGTTCCACTTCCTATAAAATGTAGTTTAGAGCAATAATTCCCGTGTGGCAAAGCTGGCGATTAGCTAGCCAGACTATTGAATGATGCCAGAGCACCACACTCTGGGAAAGTATATATATGTTGTGGTATGCACTTTTGTAAGGGCTGCATGGAGGCTGGCAGTGTGTAAAGTAGATGTGGAATCAGCACCAACATGCTTTTCATATCACTCACTGCCCACACTATCCCCAATATGGTGGGACCGACGCTGGAACCAAATTTAAGAAAACCGAGCATGTAGAGGATAGCGACAATTTCTAATCATCTCTATCTAACTGGTGGAAAGTTTCGGTGCCGGCGGTTTGCTTATATTCTACTGACCTAGATCTAATGTACTCTGGTCAAGGCTTTAGTGTTTACAGTGTACACAGTGTACACAGGGTGACAATAAGACTGTGAGTGCCAGTGACTGTGACTTGCTGGAGCGGATTTGGGTATTCCTTTGGTTTATTTCCGCTTGAAGATAGAGGGAGCAAAATTATAGGCGCTAGCTTGGAACAGTATTATGATGGTGAGTAGAAAAATGTACCTGCTTTGTCTGGGAGTGGAATGGGCCATAGTAGTGAGCCTGCACGCTATAAAGTAAGAACACACAGCAGACCATTTCCTGATAGAGAGCGAGTCTGCAGTGGAGCGGGAGAACTAAGAGGGAATTAGTGATGTACTTACACGAGGCAAGACGAGACTGGACTCAGTATCTCTCCTAGCTCCGTAGGGTCTCGAATAGCAATCCAATTCAGCATTGGGATATTTCATCTCACCGGCGGATGAGTTCCGTCTCCTCTGGATCTCGCTTAGGATATTTCGTCAATGTGGAGCAGTACAGTAAATCTCCACCAATTTGCCCCATACTCGTTGCGGTGTGGCCACGGTCTTACCTTCGTCCATATATCCAGATACTACCTTAACGACTGCACAGGGGACGGGGATTATATACATGCTTGGATGGTTCCTCGGTGCTTCGTAATTAAAGGAAGATAGAAGGGATAATCTGTTTGAATGCAGCTTGGCACAGAAGGGCGTAAAGATTAGGAGAGATGATGTAGTTGCGTAGGTTTGTATAGCTGGTTAATGTATGTGGCGGTCATGTGTAGGAGCCTAGAATGGTGATAGCATGCGCCTGGTAAGCCAAGTTTATGACAGGTTGCAGCTAGGACTCGTCTTATAGATTCACAGAAGCCTCCGGGCCGCGAGGAAACCTCGAGCTTCGGATGTCGTTAAGTTTGAGTTTGCGAATGTACATGGCAGGATTAGGTTTTTTCAGAGCTCTATACAGTTATTGATAGAAAAGATCAAGAAACAGGGGGGTAGTGAACGTGTAGCTGAGCCTCTTTAGGGAGGATTTCAGACACCAGATCTCAACCGCTTCAATATTGAGGCAATACTGCCAAGTTTTGAGTGCTTCCCTAAACCATACTAAGTTGTGCTAGAGACCAACCCCGAAAAAGTGTTGTATTAGCCAGAACAGGGAATTCCCGATCTTTTCTCTCAATAGCTGTACCAATATGGTACGTTGATCGGGTGGGTGGAGGGACTCCAGCCGTAAGTGACAGAGAAGGGTGGGGTAACAAGAATGAAGTGAAAAGTAGGATTCGATGATACGAGAGATAAAACCACTCGACAGGTAGTTAAATTAGAGCAAGCTTTTATTCTGCTGCAAAATACTCTATTAATTAGTACTACGTACTAAGTACCGGTATCTCCTACTCTACATGTTTCACGAAAGATGGATTGGTTGAGTTTGCCACCGCGAATATCTTACCATCTTAAGCCACTCTACACTGAGGGCGAGTGATGTTATAAGCCTGACCCATTAACGCTTAATGCTTTGTTGCCAGACTTTTTTTCAATCCTTTCGAGGAGCGAGTTTGCGAGAGACGAGAAAATCTGGGAACGAGAGTAGCCCATTAACTACAGTTCGAAGTCGCCAACAACCAATGAGAAAATCGTCATCCGAAATCAGCACCCAAATCAATCTGCAACAAATCCGCCCCTCGTGAGCGTTTAAGAGGATACCCAATAATACTGAATGTATATTTCATCTAGACTCGGCCAGGCTCGAACCCACACGACTTAAAAATTCATGAGCAGCTCGAGCGCATTGTCCCGCCCGTAGAGGTTTTACTGCGGTTTCAGCCCACTCTTCAGTTTTCGTTGTTGAAAAAATCGCCACGCTCAAAATCTCGTACTCTACGAACCACAACACTCGTTACAGTAGCTTGATTCGTTTACCTTTGGAATCTTCAGGTTATGACTCGGAACTCGAGCATTGTGTTCTTTACTAGCTCGGAAGTTAATAAGTTTCGATGTTTGGGTATTAACGCCACTGAAACCAAATTTGCTATCTCCTGTATTTCATTCCAAGGGATTGATAGGTTAGCAGGTATAACACCCACGCAAGCTCTGTTTACGCCATTGTTAGTGAGTCGCAAGAGGTACAATCCATTCTCTGCCTGAAGACCTGTTGCAGTACCATTAGGTACTATCTCTTGGGATTAAGGGGTACTCACAAATTTGCGCATATCAGGGAAGTTAGTGTTGCACAGGCGTTTAAGCAGGTGTTAATGTCAGAGATCTGCGGGAAGAGTGGCTTGACACACGATCAACGCGCAGGGCCCGGGGGCAGGCCGTTATTTGTAGGCATTGGAATGTGCCGCTGGTACGCGGTGCTGCCGTGAACATGACAACCTACAGATCATGGTTTCTGTTAGTACTGTCACGGGCAAGGCGGAGACAACGGTCCCCTGATCCCCTGATCTGACAGAAAATTTTGAAGATACGCGGTCGAAATGACCTGTTTTTTTGCGATACAGATAGATGATGACATGTAGTACTATATACAAATGTAGACTAACTGCAGTTCCCACAATGAACAAGGCAAGACGGTCAAGGTGCAAACTTGGGTTGTGAAGGAAACAGCGTGCCCTAAGCAGCGTACTTCCCGTCTGATCCAGCGGTGCACCACCACCTTTAAAAGTACTGTAGTCGAGCCGAATCTGTCAGATTTTAATCTTATTACAAGCTCACTGACAGAATTTTTGGCTCATACACCCTTCTAGTGACCTCTAATTTTGTGGTACATATCCGCTCTGACTCTGACACATGTATCATATTTGTACATACAAACACTCGGTCTGACCTCTGACGTTGTCTCCGCCCTGCCCGTGACAGTAGTCGCCGCACTCTCAGCCAGTCACTTTTGGTGATCTTTACTTGCTATACATAATCCCGTGCGTTCCACTCAATTTTAGCCTTTCTACTGTTGGGATCACTTCTTGAGATTGGTGTCTCCCTCTTCGGAATGTGCCAGCGAATATCCTATTGATCGCACAAAGGGGAAGGCTACTATTGCAATGTGACTAGAGAAGGATGTGATTTGTGGACCCAAGGTAGTGTTGTGGATGACGGAAATTGAGACATTGATTGACCATTCAATGCAAAACCCGATCATCCAAGCATAGTGGATCACTCGGACGAGGCTACTGGGGGATAATATCATCGTGGCTTCAATAGCCATCCTCATAATAGAAAACCTAATGATATGATATCATGAGCTGTCAGATCGGTGGTTGAAGCAATTGTGAAACCGCAGTCCAGAAGCCCCACCAAAACGGCAGAATGATTCGAGGTTCTGATAAAACTAGAGCGATGAGAAACAAGTCACCAATGTGTGCGCACCGACACATGAGTTTAAGCCCATGACATTCTGAATCCGATGGATGAGAACCGCCGAATCCGCAAGACAGCTACCCGATGCTAGTGATATGGTTTCACTATTTGCATCACCTCTGTTGACATGTCAGCTACGCGAGACCCAATGATTTATGCCACGATTCCATTCGAATGTTGGTCCCGTGCGACCCCTCAGGTTCTTGAACAATTGGAGCTGCGTGGTGTTATAGAAGCAATTTTCCAAACATCCACGGGATCAAGGACCGGGTATTTGGACAAATTAAAAGTCAATAAACAGCAATTATCGCTTTATTCTCGGATGAAAACTTTCTAGGAGAGTTTCCCATCCTTGCGACTACAGCGGGACGTATGATAACCGCATGGATTATAACGAATGGTTGAATTCCCTCATTCGCAGAGCGAATTCAATGATGCATGTACATATATGCCACTTATGCCGCAACAGGAATGATTCTGGAACTAATCTCACGTCACCTTTTCGGGGTTCCCCGCATCAAGAGGCAGGTGGCGATATATCAATCCACACAAACCCCTGCCGAACATGCGTGGAACGCTTAACGACGAGCCCGCGGTTTATTCGCCGCGAAGCAATTAAGCATCGAATAAGAATTCATAAACAACCTCTCCCCCCTACCTACAATCCGCACCTAGAAACAGCACACACCCATTTTATCTGTGGACACAAATCATACCTCCACCCGCACGTGCACTATGAGTGAGTAGGCGACCATGCGCATATCGTTCAGTGCCCCGCCAGTTCATACACAGCAAGCTCCTCGTTATGAACGCTCACCTCGCCATTCAAATCACCATCTTTACGCTAGCAACGCTCGTGCACGCTGCCCGTTTATACATTGACGTCGTCGCGCGGCGGGGGATCGCCTTGAGGGCGAGTCTGTTATGGGCTATCATCGGCTTCGCATCCTATGTCGCGGTGTTTGCGCTCGAAATGTGGAGACATAATGACGAGAAGGCTGTCGAGGTAATGGCGGCACAGAGGATGCTTGCGCCGGCAGCTCTATGGGCTCTAAAGGCCTCAATCGCGAGTTTGTACCCGTTACTGAGAGTTCGTCGGTTGATCGTGAGGATTGCTATTGCGTACTTGATCACCTCATTCGTGGCCCTGGTTTTGATGGAGCTAGTGGTGTGTCGGCCATGGGCCGTTCGCTCGAAAGGCTACTGTAACCAGACGCCGGAAGTCGCAGTTTATACCGCACTCAATCTCTCGGGTTATATCTTGGGTACACTATCTGTCCTCACGAGCTTTCCTAGATAACTAGTAGCTAACTGAGACGCAGTAATGTCTATCCCGCTAGCTTGCTGGAGATATCTATCCCACAAATCCGCAATCCTGGTCATGCAACTTCTCGCAAGTGGGCTCTGCACCATCAGCATCACGCATTGCATTCTCACTCTGGACCTCGCCCAATACCCAAAATCATTACTACCTGAAATTCTGATAAACCCAGAGCTTTCTTTCGCCCTGATTACCGCTTCGCTTCCGTCCCTCTGGGCAGCGTTCACCTACCACGGTACCCGGCATGAGGGTCCCTATTCCGCCCAGGATATATCCAAACGACCGCCCGACACACCAACAGATATGCGAGATCTAGTGGCCCTCAGCGGGGGGTTTGACCCCCGACACCTTGGAGTGCTTCCCGATTCCATGCCAGGGAGTTTGAGGAGCGAAGTCTCGACACCCAGACCAGCGCAGGAGGAGTGGCAAGCGGCGAGTATGGAGACGTGGAGATCCTTTGCTAGCAGATATAGCGGAGACATTGTGACGCCGCCGTGTGTTGAGCTTTGGGAGATGGATTTGGAAAGGAGAGGCCTGGACAGTGGCGACGATAAAGACTGAGTGCTTTGTGAATAGCTTCTTAATATGTATATTGCGCTAGCACACGGCTGCCGGTTTGCAGTTGGCCTGTACATATGGGTTGGGCATGGAAATGGAATATTGTACATATAGGACACGTGCATGCTATCAATCAAGCTTATCACGACCGCTGAAGAACCAGTACTAACCGAACGCTCTTAAAAAGATAGCTGGGAGGAGGGTGATACTCTACGACGGTATTGTCAGCAGCACCCAACACCATGCTCGAATGACGTAGTTGTTATGTCGGTGGTGACGTGACGTGGGTAATGCCATGTTTGCCTTCGAAGGCGCATGGCGGTGTACTTTTTGTTATGATGCTACTGACACTTGGTTGTCGCCTGGGAAGGGCTCACGTTTTCGGATGAGTATCAGCTTCATTTTGGATGTATCCCCGATGATTGGTGGGGGGTAGTCTAGAAATGATAATGCATTCTATACACACAAGACCGATTTAGCCACTCTCAATGTAGCAACCTATTGCCGGGCTACCGGGGGCAGGGTAGAGCCGATTCCCAACAAAACGGGATACGCTAGAGCTGAAGGATCCAGTGCACGATCGAGTATTATGCGGGGTTGTAATACACTCCCTTACGCTGGCTCTGATGGTAACGATGGCCGCGGATAATTGACCGGTTGGGTCTTTGCTCTTAGAGTTGCTTTTCGTATCCATCGTAACTTTGTCTACTACCATTGTATGGCCCCCGGAACAAGATAATGTTGTTCACTGCCAATGCGGCCAACGATTGTGATTTCTTCCGTCTGAGAAGAGGAGCGGTCCTTTGCGTTGTATCCCATTTCATATGTGAGATTCCGCGGGCGATGCACCGGATCTGTCGTTCCGTGGGCGGGGACCCCATTGGCAGACTACTACATAACAGCCAAACGTAGATACGTCCTAGGTGTCATGAGACGTCAGTAGCGACAGAAAGTCGCTCGAGATACCCGTTGACCAAAACCTATCGACCTGGGATTTCAGAGATTCTGGTGTGGTCGTATCATGGCCCGAGTGCGAACTTGAGAAGCTGAATTATCTTGCTTCTTGCCAATTATACGCTCTCGTTCCAGATCGCATTTAATCACTCCTCGGCGACACCTGCTGTACCGACTACTGCGCGCTTGCACTCGAGCGCTCGCCCATTGCACGCGAACTACTGCGGATTGTACTGGCTCACCGGATGGAGCGCCCGCGCGGACGTATGTGAGACGCGTAGCCGCGTATCGGCCGAGTGCCGTCGGCTGTTTGTTTTACCGGTAGAAGGCCGCTCGACCACTCCCCTGTCACTTGCACGGCGACTTTACGCAAGCCATACATAACCCTAGCTGTCACGATCGCTGCCCCCCGCCGCCTGTCCCCCTCATCCTCCTTCGGTCCAAATTATCAGTGACGCGTAGTTTTCCGCAATAATACTCGCCTAAATGAAAGGGCGGTGGTGGTGCAGCGGTGCGGCAGTATCACGATGAATCATTTTCATTTAGTGCCTGTCTAGCTCTTGTTTGTGACGTTGGCTGGGTTGTCAAGCAATTCTATTTACAAAGTGTTGTACTTGACACATAAGTCGGAACACAGGCACCACTGCAAGCATTTCCTGGGTCAGACAGCAGAAAGAAGATCGGACACCCAGTTGGTACAGCATGGCTTCGCGATGTTCCATTAAAATACTAACCCAAATAGAATGGAAACTGGGGACCATAATGACACTATAGCATCCGGATTGTTCACATCCCCCATAAAATTTATGGACACTAGTCGAGACTACAAACAGTATACTCGTATGCAAGCATCCATCTATTCATATTTACTAACCATCCACTCAATCAAATAAAGCAACCCGCTCCAAAGGTCTCAGCACCCGACGTCGAAATTCGACCAGCTCTTCTTGTGTCCCATGTTTGTCATCAAACTCCCAATAAGATCCGCTCAAACACGTAGCCACTACATCACGATATGTAGACCCCATACTCACTGCCAGCTGTTGAAGATAATCTGACATAATTACTCTCTGAAGGTAGTCTCTCGGCTGCCGAGCATCGTCGAAGTTCTCCAATTGCTCCCAAACACCAATCTCGAACAAAACAAGACCAAGAGAATACACATCATATTTTCGCCGATAGCCAGAAGCAAAGTTTTTCTGGGATAAATACGATGGGTGGCAGTAGCGTTCATAAACGTTTGTTATAGTTGCAGGGCTGGTTTTAGATCCGATATGCCGTGAATGGTCGAAGCCCACTATGAATGGCGATGATACCTCAACAGCAGACGACTGGCCGGAGAAAAAAAGGATGTTGTCGGAGTTGATATTCTTGTGCAACCAGCCCATCGAGTGAAACTCACTAATCGCATTTGCAAGTGAGTATGCCAGACGAAAACGATCACCGAGGACGGGCATATTGTCCATATCTTCGTTGGCCATGGTCAGAAGGTTGGAAAGACTGATCGGATCCGTTCGGCCTTCCGCGATCGACGGCGGTTCGTAAATAAGACCAACGCGGCCCTTTTCCTCGAAATAGCCGAGACATCTTAATGTCTTAAATCCTTCTGGCTTAGGCGTTTTGTTTAAGAGATGAGAAATATCTTCCATCTCTTGGTGAAAGACTATATCTTCAAAATCGTCGTCCTTTCGGGTGCTGTATTTCCACTCAATGAGTACGGGAAACGCGGTGCCGCCGTGAGGAGTAAATTTGGCCGGCGTTCGAGGTGTATAGATATTGCCTTCGAGCCTTACGGTTCCGTAAGGATGCTTCATGCTCTCTAAACCAGCCATTGGCTTATGATTAATCTTCGAAACCCGCAGCGTCCAGAGCATCATAGCTGCAGCGCAAGAAATCTCATCCAGCCCAGGAACAGCCATTGCCAAACGCTCCAGCTCTTTGAGTGAACGCTCATCTACAGCCCGGATTAATGAGCTCACCGCTGTTTGGTCGACCATGACTGACGTTGGTTGCGGAAGTAGTAAGAGCAACGTATCATTGGTAGCTCGAACCTTTTGGAAGAGAGCTTTGTGTTTGTTCATGTTGCTGACTTCAGGAGTCAACAGCTGCACGGCATCAAGTATTTCGTGTACTGCTACGGTGCGGGCTGCCAAATGCGCATGCCAACCTGCGTTGGAATGATCGGAAAGGACCATCTTGGACTTCATCTGGGGGTCGAATCCAACTGTTGCCGATACAGGGTGGAAGCGGACACCAAATTCCTCCTGTAAGCGAAAAAGGTCCCCCAGCAAAGAAACTTTATCTTCTAGTAACCTAAGGGCAAGCTCAACCAACGTAGGTTCAGGAAAAACCTGCATCCTTTTCTGCCTGAAGAATTCTGTTCTCCAGGCATCAAAACGGTGCATTTCCACTAGTAGCAGGAGACTTCCCGGCGCTAACAACCGATATGCTTTGCTGCAGGCAGCTTGAAGACTGGCGGTTATCCCAAGTAGAGGAGATCTCAGCCCAAACGCTTCGGGCGAGTCTTTATTAGGATCTAAGTGAGCTGACTTTATGACCTCGTCCAGCTTTTCTCGTATTGTAAGATACGCACTACCGGGCGACTTGGTAAATTTGGCGATAGCTGAATGATTGGCATGCACGGGTATACGCAGCTCATTTCGAGTGAAAAGGCACGCGGAGAGCGAATCAACCATTAAGCATGGCTTCCCACTTCTCTGTAGGTTGCCTTGGTCATCCTAATGTATTGTCAAATAACGAAAGCAAAAAGTTCATATGTGAGCGAACCTCTTCAACTGTAGGAGTTTCATTGGTTTCATAGCAGCTTATGATCTGGATATATTGGTCGATTGCTTGGAATGTATCATTCAACGATATAAGTAGCCAAGAGTTTGTGCAGAGATCTCTAATCATATCCTCTGTGGGCTTTCCCTCGGTGACGGCCCGTAAGGCTTTCGTATCAAGCCCCCTGTGAGGCGCCCCTAAGAATACTACCGCGCATGTCGATTCGTGAACCGATTTGTTTTGTCTAACTCTCCCAATAACTTCAACTAGTGTCTACATATAGTCAGTAATTTGTCATTTTGATGGGAGGCATAGTCGTCCTTGCTTAATGATAAGGCATCCAAGACTGTGACCAATGAATATCAAAGGTCTTTTTTGTGCCTGCAAAAGATGGAATGGTCAGTTGTCTTTTACCCACGTACGCAGTATCATTTCGTAAGTCTGGTTTACCTCTGCTGTATTCCTGGCGCTTTGTAACGCTTCCAGGAAAGATGTGGTATAGTCATGTAAGCGGGCCCGAGAGGTGCTTCCTTGTAGCTTCGATGGATAACCGTATATCATGACACGAATGTTTGGGATATCGACAGGGAGGAAATCTCGCAACCACATAGTACCCTCCGAATTTGCCCATGAGTCGAACGCACGGCCAGCAAGTCCGGTAACTGCAATGACGCTATTACATCATTTAACACTTGAATAAACACCAATATAGGAAGTAATAGCAGGTTCATACATACTCTGCAAGTATTTCTGTATCTTCGTTTGGGCTATTGAGAGGCGTTAGGCCTTGAAAATGATTGTCGATGATGACATCATTTGCTTTCAAAGAAGCCTCTGGAATTAACTCTCGGAGAAGAGCTTCGCCTCCGGCTATCGATAGAGAGTCATTGAAGGATGGTGTCTTTTGGAAGGTAATTGTAATAGTTTGGGCTTCGCTATTTCTGGAAGGGTACGGGTCCGGCGCTCTTGATATTACTGTTATATCTGCCGTTTCTCGTGGAAACAGTTGTCGCAGGTCATTTTCCCTAAGGATGCCAGGAACCTGGGATAGTCGATAAGTAAAGACTCGCATTTAAGGTGGGGTTTTGATGGACTTCAAGGTGTGATATGGTTTGGAATTTACTGTCTTGATATGCAAGTATGGTCAACCCCGCACGAGCTACATTCAGAGCCGCCAAGCTCAACCACTCTGCCCCTTTGAAATCTTTCATCCTCCTGAGATTTGCCATCACCACCGAAGAATACCAGCCAAACCCCCAAACTGCACCAATAGCTACAGACCAACGAACAACTGGACGAGCCAGTAAGCTGCATCAAGAGTAACTTAGTCCACTGACAAGCACTCAGACGAGCATAGTTACCGATGACAACCTACTGACGAGCACCTAGACCAGTACCAAGACCAGCAGGTTCATGAGTAGACCGACCAGTCGACTGACGAACATCAAGACGAGTCGACCGACGAGCACCTAGACGAGCCCTTGAACTACAATGAGAGCAGCCCACCGACGAGTACCAACACTGACCCATCGAGCTATATCAAGAGCTGCTACTGACGAGCACCCAGACTAGTCCACCAAAGAGCATCCAGATCCAGGCGAGGGTACTACGGAGGGTAAAACTGCGTTTCTTGATTGTTGAGACACGGTATGCAATGGGATTGTCAGAACGAGCTGCGAGAGCGAGCATGCATGTCAAAGTAGTATATAGATAATAAATTTACGGTATATGTATGATTGGAACATGTTATGGCTATTATGGCTTGTTTATGGATCTGTCAGGGCTCCATTATGATTCTTTTGCAGCTCGGTTATATGGTGGCATGCGGTGTATTATCTGTTTAAGCGCTGCCGTCGCTTGTTATTCTTGCCGGAAGGCATTTCTAATCCCCGTTCTCCACCTCTAATAAGAAGCCGTAATTTTGTGGTTGGGTTCCCCGAAATATCATGATATCAAGATCTAGTTAATCGTTTTTCCACTACGTACTGTCTGCAGGCCTATCCCCACACGAATTCGCACCACGAAACCAGGAACATCAAATCATGTCCTCTTACATCGCTATTCAGGACACGCCTAAAGTTCGCAAATGGAGCAGGAAACGCCGAGGCCAGGGAGCGAACGTTCACGCCGAGTCAAAGCCTTCAACGTCCCATAATTGTTCGGCGGCAGTTGACTTGCTCCGATTTTTTTCCTTGGCCAGGTTTCTCGATATCGATACGTTCACTGATGAAGAACGGATACATGAACGAGAAACGCACTGGCAGCTCCTTGGTGTCGGAGCCTGCTTCGAAGTTAGAAAAGCCCTTCACCCATCATCCCGAAGCGAGTTTGCAGTGAAAACGGCGGCGAATGAAGTAGCCGGGGACGGAAAATTGCGCGCTGAGCATATGAAGTCGCTTACAACGGAACTTCGCGTTATGGGCCATCCTCAGCTTCGGTCACATCGCAATGTCATCGATTTGCTGGGAATTATTTGGGATTCCGATCACAATCGCGACCCGCCAGTTGTACCCTTCCTCGCAGTTGAATTTTCCAGGATTGGAACAATGAATTCCTTAGTCAATCAGAAAACGCTGTCTTTCTCAATCAAGATGCGGCTTTGCCGCGATGTCGCTGCTGGAATCAATGCTCTACACGCCTCTAATATAATACACGCCGACATCAAATTGCAAAACGTTCTAATATTTAAGGACCCAAATTCTGAACTTGTTGCCAAAATCAGCGACTTCAGCTCTGCGCTGTTAAGTTTTGATGAAGGCATTCGCACCGTCAACATCGCCAAATCTCGGCCATGGAATGCACCCGAGACTGACTGTGCAATGACGATACTGGCCAAGGATATACGGAAGATTGATATATTTTCTTACGGGATGCTCTTTTGGAGGACGATTCTCAACGGCTGGTTGGACGTGTTATCTACTGAGGAGATGGTATGTAACGAGGTAGAGGGGATGAAAGATCGGGGTACTCTTGTGAAAGACGCGGTTATGAGCCTGAGGGGTGTAAAAAACATGGACCCTGCGCAGACGCGAAATGCAGTGTCAGTATTAGAGTCAACTCTTCAACTTAATCCCGATAAACGCATCGGACGCCTTGATTACATTACCAACCTCCTGGCTACCCCAGATCACGCACACAAAACCGAGTACGTTACCTAATTGATATTATGGTGAATATTTGTAGAAAACGCTGATACTAACTACCCGAATGCTATAGCTATAATGATTCATGGAACCAACTCGCAATCGGTCAAGAGTTGGAAAATCGCAAAATCTTTGATGTTAGTATACACAAGTCACAACTACTAGGAATTCAGCGGCTAAAATCAATTCAGATTGAACAGCATTTGGCACAAATCAAACATCTCGACGAGACGATAAGGCGCTACCTTTTTCAAGGATTCCTAGAGCTTGCTTCCTCTAACATGCATATGGCGGAATTAGAAGCTGCGGAAGCCGCTTTTCAAATATGTGTTTGTTACTGTCTTGGATTTGGTGTTGCTGCGGATGATGGAGAGGCAAGGAACTGGCTAGTAAAATCAGCCTGGAAAGGATTGGTGAAAGCACGCGGTTTGGTTAAACGACTGTTTGACGCGTGCGAAGCGGAGGTTCCACCGAACACCCCTACCCGAGAATGGCTAATTGAGGCTACTCTGGGTGGCTGCCCTATAGCCGCCGCCGAACTGGAAATAACGGACGGATCTGAGCACCACATTCTTCTCCGACAGCGAATCTGTAAGTCCGACATTGACCTTTTGAAATGTCACTACCCTCTCGATGAAGGGATCTTCCGGGGACTTGCGCCTAGGTTGGAGGAGTTGAGTGCCAACAACCCTGACCTGCGAATTAACGATGCCGGCGATACTTTTTTGCATTTTGTTGCGGTACATGGGGGTGTTAAGCTGGCAGAAGATTCGTGGAGGATGGGTGTTTGGAAAAACATTGACGAAGTGAACAACGAGCAAGAGTCAGCGTTGCTCCTTGCGTGCAGAGCAGGAAATGAGGGAATGATCGAATATCTTACCCAGAATGGAGCAAACGTGCAAAGGGCATCAAAAAAAGGCGTAACGCCCTTGCACTGGGCTGTCACAATGAAACGCGGGTTCTCTATTTCCCGCATCGCAAGGATGCTGGTTGAAGCCGGCGCGGATACTGAAGCGGAAACGAACTGTGTCATCAAGCAGAGTCTCCACAGCCATCATATAAACGACCTTCCACAGGGAACACCGCTAGCCTGGGTTATATCTATCAGTCATGTAGCAGCCGTGAAGGTGCTTCTCGAATTAGACGCTTTTGCTACTCGCTCCCATTTGTTAGCAGCTGCTTTCATCCACGACTTCAAGACGATAGAAATTCTACTGCAAGAGCAACACTTACTGGACGAGGAGTACTGCCCGTCTGATCTCAAAGACTTTGACGAGTCAAATAAAAGCATTTTAGCGTACGCTATAAGCGGAGAGAACCGCTTTTCGAGCCTAATTCGACATGGTTCACAATATCGCTCTACAGTTCGATCTACGTTAGAATTGCTGTTACAAAAAGGAGCGGATCCGGAGTGTGTAGATATAACCTATTCGGGCTCTGGCGACACGGCACTAATGCACGCCGTGCGGAATAGCCCTGTCGAAATATTAGAAATGCTCTTGAATAGTTGTCCTGAACAACTCGATACACATTGCGGAGACATTTCACCGATAAAATGGACAATTGAAAATGAAAATGAGGAGAAATTTAGCTTTCTTATGGACCATAAGGCTGCAATTGAAGGAGTCTGTGATGAGAGCAATGGGTCAACGTTACTGCATCATTGCGCATATTCAATGAATCATGGCGCTTTTTTTGCAGCAGCAATCATCGATCGTGGGGCGGACATATATGCAAGATCGGCAACGGGCTATACGCCAGTACGAGAAGCGGTATGCAACGGAAACATCGACCTCGCGAAGTTCCTAATCTGCAAAGGCGGGTCGCTTTCAGACATCGACTCTAATGGCTGCACGACTCTCGGTTCGACTTTGACCACGTGTTCGGCCGCTTCCCTCGCAGGAGTCGAATTTCTTTTGGAGACATCCTCGCCGAATTATCTCGTCCACCCTGAGCGTGGACTTGGTGCCCTGCATTTCGGGGTATGTTTAGCGGACAAGCTACACGACAGCTCTATTCACCGGCAAATCTATGATCTTCTTCTCGCGAGATTTAAGAGTAATCTGGACGACGTCGACATAAGCGGCTGGTCACCACTACACCTTGCCGCAGCGTTCGCTGATCCATATGCTCTTAGAATGCTGTTAAAAGCTGGTGCGAATTTTTCCATTCGTGATGGGCATGGATATACGCCACTAGACATTGCTCGAATGACCACAGGGCTAGAGCCTTCAGCTTTCTGGGTTTTCGGCAGCAAACTGGAACGAATTGAATCCATTCAACAACGTATCACGAGAAGCAGGCTAGATACATCGCCGTCGGCTTCAGCATTAACGGAATTTGGTGATGCTATGGAAAGCGAATGGGGGCTCGAAAATTTTTCGGAGAAACGGTCGACCGTAATAGAATTCTTGGCTGAATGGATCGAGAAGGCTGGAGAACATTAGTTTGGAGCAAAGAAATTTGAATTAGGTATGCGTGGTATTTTGAAGCCTAGTCGAACGATACCGATTCCGATTAGTACACATTTAACCCCCACGAATCATGAAAAATGACTCTTCTCGCAAACAACGTAGATCATATTCAGCCGATAGGCCCCAAGCACTGTAGCCTCATTATACTTTCCTATTACTCTGAGATGAAACACTGCATACGTACTGCGTACTCCCGAACCTTGCTGAAATCATGCTGCAGAAGGCGAACTGCCAAGCTATGAGGCGCCCAAACGCATTGTGCAGCCCCAAATATCGATATCAGATATCAATGAAGTTCTAAATTCGCGAGCTAAGCCTTGTAGGCCGCGAGCCTCGCTCCAAAGTTATAAGAACAGCGGAGATTGGTGAAATGGGAACTGTGCCTACATTCTATCGCCTACCAGCCATCTTTGCTACTACATCTTCTGGAGAATTAATATAACTGTGTATTCCTTGCGCCAGTTATATGATGTGAGTGCTGTACCATAATGGAAATGAACTTATATATAGTACCTGACGTTCATTTTAATGCGGAGTATGTAAAATAGGTCCAGATCCGCTGCGTTTGACGATGCTCTTCAACAATACAACCGAACGCTCTCTTCCAAACCGCTGAAAAAACTCAGTCCCGCTTCTGCAGAAGAGCTTCTTGAGCAGGTCAAAAAATTGGAGGAATTACATAGAACCAAGAGCAGGTCTCGAGCGATAATACGACGAATAGAGCCATTCCTTAACTTTGTGAAGCGTCACTCCGAGGCCGTTAATATAGTGATACAGTACAATACAAAACCAGCTGCTCTTGTGTGGGGCGGGATGAAAGTGCTCTTGGAGGTTGGTATTTGTCCAAGTCACTTGCACAGAGCAGATTGAAGACTGAAGCAACCCGTAAAAAACAGTTGGCAAGTTCATATGGGAAGTATTTCGAGCGGCTACTAGTCATGATCGAAGCAATTGGGGACAAACTACCGCTTTACAATGACTATGAAGGCCTCTTCCGGGATTCGGACAGATTCAAGAGAGCGTTGATTTTGATATACTGCGACACTGTCGAATTTCTCGGCCACGCGATGAAACCATTCAAATCAACGTGTAAGCTCTTATTCTTGAACATCTTCCCCTACATAACTAACGCTGCGCTTGGAGGTAGTCTTTCGCAATATTACATCAGTTGCATGGAAGTCGTTTGACCAGCGCTTTGAAGAGATATTAAGGCGTATAGAATGGCGCGATTCGTTGCTTCGACAAGAAATTCAACTTATGCATATGCAGAAAACGCACGGTGAAATAAATGCTGCGGAGGAAGAGAGGAACGGTGTGATCAAGGAAAGAGCCCTAGCAGACGAAGAGCGAAGGTGTGCAAGGCTTGAAAGAATTACAACCGAGAAAGAGCGAGATTTCAATAAGGAACGGAGAGCCATAAACAAATCTGAAAAAGAACGTCAGTTGGAAGCCATACATTCGTGATATTCCCACCCTAGCTGTGAAATAACTAATAAGTGACAGGTGCCACAAGGCTCGCCATAATGGATTGGCTTTCGCCGGTGGATTCCGAGACGGACTTTATACGAGAAAATGGAAAACGCGAGCCTCGAACGGGCGAGTGGATTTTTTCAGAGTCGTCAATGATTGATTGGACTAGCGACACGAATGAAGCTGCTACTAAGCGTATTTTATGGATCTACGGAATCCCTGGATGCGGAAAGAGTATATTGTGTTCGGCAGCCATTAGAGAGCTCAGACGCCGCTTTCCTGTTGAATCTGATTGCCCTATAGCTTTCTTCTTTTGTGATCAAAAAGACTCAGCAAGACATAAACTGGATTCTATTCTGCGTACGTGGATTTCACAACTGCTCTCTCGATGCGAATGTATTCCCGATAGCATACGCACAGCTTTTGATATATCACGACATAACGGCCGGCCCCAAATTTCGCCTGCAGACCAGCCCATCAGGCTTTTGCGAGACTTGACAGGACGTTTTAACCAATGCTATTTTATTCTCGATGCTCTAGATGAGTGCGAGGATCGAAGGGAGCTTATGCCGGTTCTAGTTGATATGGTCGAGTCCGTGAACAATGCAAAATTGCTGGTTACTAGCCGCAACTTGTACGATATCGGAGCTATCTTCAGCAGCCATTTGGTTGTGGAAATAACAACTGAATCGGTTCACCGTGATGTAGACACATATTTGACGTCTGCAGTGGCACGGTTAAACCTTGAGGAAGCCTACCAGCAAAAAATCCATAAGCACCTGTTGGATGGTTCGGGCGGCATGTTTCTATGGGTACACCTCATGGTAGAAAATCTACGATCTGCCATTAGCCCTCATGACATCGAAGAGCAGCTCGAATGTCTTCCAACCGGACTAGAAGGAGTCTATCAAAGGATCCTAGATAAACTCGATTCTGAAGTATCCAACCGCCGCGGGGTCGTTAAAAAGGTGTTGCTCTGGGCGTGCTTCTCAGACCCGCCATTGAAGTGGCGTGAGCTTCAGCACGCATTTGCTATCGACGATGCCGAACTCACATTCAACTCGAAGAAGATGCCTTGGAAACCAGCAATTCTGGAGCTGTGTGCGCCACTAGTCGAGTTCCACGGTCCCGAGCAAACCCTTCACCTGACTCATTTATCGGTCAAGGAATTTCTCACCAGCCCCCAAATCGGTGTGGATTCTAAGTACATTATGAATAGACACTTCATCCCGACCGAGCTTGCGCACGGAACGATTGCGACTAGCTGCCTTGCGTATCTTTCCGTGTCGGACTGGTCTTCGAATTTGGAAAGTACCGAGAAGTATCCGTTCGTCACGTACGCGATTGCACAGTGGTGCTCTCACCTGATACGTGCAGCATCTTCAGGTTCCTTACTAGCTCAGATGAATCAATTTTTAGTCTCATTTGAGCGCGTCTGGCTACAGACCTTGGTAAAGATGTTTCCGTCCGCTCTGCCGGTTCAGAAATTGCTCTACTGGGAACGACAGTTGAAAGCATGGAGGGAAAAACAGAACGATGCGGATAAAACCCAGTTTCATTGCACGGATTGGATCCTGTACATCCAGGAATTCATCGTTGACGATGCGCTTTTCAACTCGCCGATTTTGAGGGCTGGATCTGGTTCCGCCACAGGTACGGCAAATTCGGTATGGGACGCTGCTGACTTGTCCCGACTGATGATTTTCCGAGATATTGCTCGCGTCTATACGCAATCCGGGCGTCTAGCGGTGGCTGAACAATGGCTTGAGGAAACCCTCCAGAAGCGTGTTGATATATATGGGGTAGGTAGTGTCAAAACACTCTGGCTGCTGAACAGCATTGCCATTATCTACGACCAACAAGGGCGCATGGCAAAAGCAAAGCAGATGCACATGCAAGCTCTTGAAATTCAGGAAGCACAGTTGGGGCCAGAACATCCAGCAACAATTTGGACCGTCAACGATCTGGGCCGAATCTGCAGGCATTTGGGGGAACTTTTGGAAGCCGAAAATATGCATCTACGGGCCCTCGTCGCCCAGGAAAAGGTTTTGCCACCAGAGCACCCGGAGATCATTTGGACACAAAATACACTGGCGCGCACATACCGAAAACAGAAACGTCTGGAGAAGGCGATCGAGCTGCATAAAAACGCTTTGAAAAGCCAGCAGTTGACAATGGGCTGTGCCCATCCTCACACACTATGGACTGCCAGTGATTTAGGGCGGTGTTACCGAGACTTGGGCGAATTAGAGTTAGCATTGCAGACACAGCAAGAAGTCCTTGAGAGTAGAGAGGAGGCACTTGGAGAGAAACACCCAGATACTTTGTGGACAGTCAATGACGTTGGTATAATCCACGAGCAGCTTGGGGAACTGGACGAAGCGATTGTACTTCAAGAAAGGGCATTGAAAGGCCAAGAGCTGGTTCTTGGATATGAACATGCGCATACTACCTGGACCAGAACGACTTTGGAAAGCTTGCGCAACACGAGTGTCAGAGCTGACGAATAGCGGGATGGTAACTGCACTACCAAAACCGGCAACACGCTCGACAGGGTGATCACAATTTCAATGCTGTTTGATCCGGGGGAACACCATTCCATTTTTTGTGATGTCGCTTTGGGCGGTTCTGAATTAATGTCTGAGTCACTATCACGTGGTCCTTGTTCATGAAGGCCGGCGGTTGGCAAACTCATACGGACTCCATCACGGTCCTAAATTCAATTATGACGATCCAAGGGATACAACTATGTAGTCTTACACACTATCGGATGCTATCTACTTCATCAATCAACGTACCCCAAATCACTCTGGACCTCTTCATTCAAGAATCTCCATCATAGGGCACAATTCACCAGTTCTCTCTGATCAACCATTAATGTGATCATGACCCACGAGTGTATGATATAGTTGAAACTCCAAACAAATGCTAGGTTCTGAGGGGGATGGGAAAACTGGCCGACATGCGGTGCGTTTGCCGATAGATAATGATTAACCCGAGCGGCACCTTTAACCTCGTTTTCCTGGGTTTTTTCTCTGCAGCGGCATCAACACCCCGCGAACCGACGAACTCAATGCCAGAGAAAAATGCATATGCGAAGTCCTGACAGTCTCTGGGTAACAAATGCCCCATCTATTCACCAGGCAGTCGTGTACTTGCAGACCTCCATGGCTATCCCTAAGCGCGAGCGAAGCCCCCAGTAGAGTCGAGTGCATCTGGAGTGTGTAATCAAATGCACTTGAGAGCATGGATTCGAGTGTACTTGAGAGCATGGAGTTAAGCGCACTGGCACTTGTGAGCTTGGGGATAAGTGCACTTGGAAGCACGGAGTCGGGGAGCACGGAGTCGAGTGCACCTGGAGCGGTAGAGCATACTTGAGAGAAAATAGCATAGTATTCAGCGCCATATATAGTATCTAGCGCAAGGTCATTTTTCCCGGTGGCTGTTATTGGGGTCATCTGATGAGACAATGGAATTATATGAACTTGATACTTCAAAAGACAATGTACTCCTAGCACAAGTAGCAGCAAGCCTGAGAACAAGCAATTGAGATGTACTGGATGTCACTAGGTTTCTTTATTTGTTTGCAATTAAATTATATTTTATTTTGATACGCTACATGTATTTCATTCTCGGGCCCGTTGGATAAATCTTGCTCGCCGCAACTCGTCAGGTTTATATGTACAGCCGGGCCACTGTCCCAGTGGCCTTGGGCGAGCCTGGTCTCGTCGTGACTCGCCCGAATCCCTCAGCCGCCCCGCACAGATCTGCGACTGCATTTCTCGTTCTTATTCTTGCTTTCGTTCTTATTGTCGTCTCCTTCTTCTCATTCGCTCGACGCCCCCAAGCGTAGTCCAAAACCTCCGTGCAATATCTGTGCCCAAATTAGTCACCATTCTCGCCGTGTAACCTAATATAACATACTCAAGGTTCTCCTCTTGTTTCAATTTGAGCCTGTCTGCTCTTGTGATTCAGTGCTAGGGTCTTCCTCCTGTGTCAACAATCTAGCTTTAGCTCTCGGGGTTGTCTGTTGGAGAAGACATGTTGATACCATGTATATGCGGCGAGAAGATATACCCCATACCACACACCATCATCAAATTCATGCCTCGGTGTCTGTGTATTTACTCAAAGAGCTCGCACAATCTCATCTACTTTTCCTCCGCCTCTAGTTCTACGGATGAATGCTTCCTAGTTGTAATGCTATCAGTTATAACCATGATACGCTATTTGCCTATACTCACCGTTCCTTAGCTCTGTTTTGATTTCTCGCCATTCGTCTGTGCAGGGTCCTTGATGCTTTGGATCACTGGGATTGATCTTTGACATGTTGCTATGTTGTATTTGCGACACCTCTAAGCATCTGAAACGGCGCTGCTCCAAACTGGTGTTGGCTACGAAACGGTGCGAGTCGAGATCTCAAAAGAGCCCAGGACATCGAGCGGGCAACGTTATCAAAGAAATCACAACAAGTTATTCAAACCCAAATCGGCAATTTAATTTAATTTTTTCAACATTACTAACTAGATATCGGGAAGAAACGGAATCGCAGCCACTCCACAGGAGACTGTGTTCCTTGCGGAATTCCATCCAAGGAAAGATATACTTCTCTCTGTCTCGTCTATAAGATTTTTGAATATGTCCTCCATCCTCTCATCTTTTCGTAATTCAAGCCTGTCTAACGGCAAACCTCGGCATATCTAAGAATGTGGGCGGCCAAGCCTGACGCAACCGCAGTGGCCATCGAGCAGCCCGGGAGACATTTTGTGGCGTTTGGCGAAGCACCTGCTAGGTAACGCGGATATGTAGAAGTGATGTCTTTGCTAGGAAATAAGTACTGTGCGTCAGGGCTAGTAAAATCCGCCTCATGTCCGAAGCGGTCACAGGCTCTAATGCTGTAGACACCACCGCGAGGGGTATGTAGGCTTCCATTCATTCAATCCTGCATTTGAAGCGAATGCTAAGACCAAAACCCCCTATGCGAGTGCGCCCTTGATAGTATCACGCAGCTCCCGTCCGCAAGTTGCAAAACCCTAGTTGCACACAATAATGTCGGCCCTTTTCTGGGTAGCCCAGCGTATACCCTTTGAGTATCAGCTCAACTTGAGTCTCCTCAAAACTTGATGGAAGGAACTTACCTCTGCAGCATGGTCTTGATTGAAAGTAGTACCATCAAAGATACGGCCAATCAAAATGCTAGCACTTGGTGCCACGTAATGAACCAACCCAGCAAGATGTGTTCCATGCCCATTCGAGTCGATACAGTCATGCATCCCAGGTAGAAAGTTTTGCGACTGTAAATGCAATTCCCTAACATGTGATGACCCCGGTGTCGAGGATTGCGACCTTGACTTCATTCCCAACGCCATACTTGAAAAACCCCGTATCGTGCATTAATAGCATTTCATCGAATGACTGCATTCCCCAGAACCAATCTCCTGAGCTAATGAAGAAAAGTTAGTAGCTATTACCGCCCTAGACCTCTCAGTCTTACAGCGTTTCTTGCCCAACTTTCTTGTCTGCCCTGGGTATGGCTTGGCCAAAGATTCCACTTGACATATGGCATTTACCGCCTCCGGTTAAAGCAATCTCGTCCACAAATTCTATTCTGATTTCTCTTCTATTGGTTGTAGCATTTTGGAACTGCATAAAAAGTATCGACATGTCCTGAGAGTATTAAACACCCCCGCTACATGCTCGAGGCCAATTAGAAATACCTGATTACTATGACCGTGCGAAGATATCACTATCACAAGAACTTGAAGCTGTTGCATAAACAAACCATTAGCAAAGACTTTGCAATTCCGCTCGGATTAAACCTACGTCTGGCAGTTTATTGTTCATCAGATCCGTCGGCCAGGCCGCTAATACAATGTTCGTGCACCCTCCCATGCTAGACTCAGGTTTTTTACCGCTGGGGCTACGGCTTCGATAGTTCTTAACGAGACGTTGGGCGCAAGCCAAAGCAAATATCTCTATACTAGTGAAGAGTGGTCTCTCAGCACAGGAGTCCCGGTGAGCGCTTCGTATCCGCGAATCACCGCCACACGCACTGTCGGATACCAAGATCTGTCGAATGCTTTCAACACATTTTTCGGCATGCAACCACCGGATGGCTTGCGATACGAAGTCGGACCACGCCCGAGATCTTTCTGGATTCCTGTCCTTTTCGTCGGGACTGAAAGCTACATATTTGAGATCTTTCGCAAATAGACATCGATCGCATCATCAAGCAAGTCACCCATGATACGGTTGAACACGTTAAGATCGTCCAACGGTGGGCTGGCGAGGCCCAGAAAGTCTAGTGTGTCGTCATCTAACACCCATTTTCAGTAACTATATACTCTCACGGGGCCGTCAAAATAATATATACCGAACCATTCATCGGGGAACTCATCTTTGTACATCCCACCGCTGAAGCTGGTTTGTGAAATAGTAAGTAATGGCGGCACTAGATGGAGGTATGGCAGACACGAGAAGAGAACTATTCGGATTACGGCTCGTATTCGGGCCGGTTCGAATTGTTGACATCAGTACATAAAATGCGGTGAAACCCATCCAAAGTGCAAACCTTCACGCATGGTGACGTGGCATATTAACTGATTGGTGGGGAAATATGTGCAGAATATGGTATGACCTGCATTTGGATACATGATGATTGAGTTGATCAGATATAACAGTGCCTGTGGTTTTGCAGTTGCACAGAACCTTGCAATTTATTCAGAGGCTGCCCATTGAGAGGTGCATTATCGGTAGCCCAAATTGTCATGTTTGTAGATCAATCCATGGACTTGTACGGTTTGCTTGAAGAGAAATGTCAGCTAGCTAGAATCACACAAGTAGCCACGGTTTGTTGCATCCGTGTTTCACATATGTATATTGGATTGTCGGCTCGTAATTGACGCTGTTTGAGGTGTTGCAGGAAGCCCTAAGGTTCAGTGCATGGTCGTGACTCTCTCTTTAGACTTCACACCATGACTGTTCTTTTAGACTTCACATGATGCTCGCCTTCATGCTCATCATACTTAAGATGCACCTTTGTCCGTCTCTCTTGTACCTACAATCTACTCACTCATTCACATCAACAGGTTATGAGCCCGGCAGTCGCTACTGACTAAAATCACCTATTTGTTTTTCTTCTGTCTATCATTCCACGACCTTCCAAAAAACCTCGTCGACTACAAAGACCTCCAAAACCTCAAATACACTGTCCTCCCACCCTTTCTGAGACATCCGAAACCATGAAAACACCGTTCTCCCGCTCATACAAGAAATCCGAAACCTTGAAATCACCGTTCTCCCGCTCTTACATGACCTCCGAAGACTCGGAAACATCACCCTCCTACACAATACTTACCGAAACATTCAAGAGCGTTTACGGCAACATCCCTAAGTTGAGTTACAACATCTACCCCATGTGCAAAGAGACAGTGTCGCGAGTAATAATTGGAGCGGACGCTGACAAGATCATGACTACCAAAGAGCCAGAGCCAGAATGTAATACACGGAAGGGCCGTACGGAACAGCAAAAGTGGAACAATGACGAAACAACACCCAATCCATCATCTACATGGGATGCTCCGACGTGATCTTCGCACATATGAACCACAGCGTTGATCCTGCAGAGATGTAGAAGATCCTCCAGGAGAGTGTTAGCAACGGTTCTGGACCGTCACATCGGGTCCGGGTCCGGGTCGGAACAGAACCGGAGCCAGATTGGTGGTCCGGGTCGTCAATAAACCTGAACTGTCGATTCGGGTACTGTTCAATCGACATCTCCCTACCCGTCAGCATTGGGCGGGTTCTCAGAGGGTTGTACAGTGGGTCCATCTGTAAGTACATATAACATGCTTGCCTTTGTTATTTGATTATAGTACTCAATCAAAATCGATAATTCGACATCCAGGAATCACATTTTGCATGTTGTGCATGTTGCAAGATCGACAATATTTTAATTCACGTTTTTCTTTTAATCATTTGTATTTTTGACCATGGAGGAGGTCAATAGTTCAGATGTAAGCTCAAATATCCATGTGATGTCTTCATTACCCGATCTGCATCACCAGCAATTGATGACCCTCAGTTGACGCTGGGTTGACAGATATTGTCATAATGGCGCCATGACCGTGTCACTTTCTCTTTGCGCTTACTGGGTGGCAATACGTTGGTTATGGATAGCAGCGAGCAAATCATTTACCAATTACCTTATTTACAAGACCAAAAATTGTGGAGGCTCCATTGACACTTAAGGTGAGGCGGCATTGGTACAGACCATAATGCTCATAATGGCTGCCAATACTTCAATTATGGGTAAATGCCCTAGCACAGCCCTTGGATTATACAAGATGCAACACCCAAAATCGTTGACGCTCTGTTGACGCTCATTTTCAGACTGGGGCTGTGACCATGTCGGTTTCTCTTCGGTTCATAATGGCTGCCATTACGTTGATTATGGGTATATGCCATAGCAGAGCCCTCGGATTATACAAGATGCAACACTCAAAATTGTTGACACTCTGTTGACACTCTGTTGACGCAGTGTTGATGCTCTGTTAACGCTCTGTTGACACATGGTTGGCGCTCTGTTGACGTTCTGTTGACGCTCATTTTGAGGTGTAGCAGTATCGACACACACAATATTGTCTATAATGGCTGCCAATACTCCTATTATGGGTAAATGCCATAGCACAGTGCTTGGATTATACAAGATGCAACACCCAAGATCGTTGACGCTCTGTTGACAGTTATTTTTAGACTGCAGATGTGACCATGTCGTGATCTCGTTTGATCATAATGGCTGCCATTACGTTGCTTATGGGTAAATGCGGTAGCACAGCCTTTGGATTATACAAGATGCAACACCCAAGATTGTTGACAGTCTGTTGACGCTCTGTTGATGCTCTGTTGACTCTCATATTCAGGTGTAGTGACATTGACACTGACCTTATTGCCCCTAAATGCAGCCAATACTTTGATTAAGGGTAAACGCAATAGCACCGCCCTTGGATTATACAAGATGCAACACCCAAAATCGTTGATGCTCTGTTGATGCTCTGTTGATGCTCTGTTGACAGTGTGTTGATGCTCTCTTGACGCTGATCTTTTCGTGTAGTGACAATGGCATTAACTACATAACGTATACAGGTGGCCAATACTTCGATGATGGATAAACGCCATAGCTTAGCCCTTGGCGTATACCAGATGCAACACCCAAAATTGTTGACTCTCTGTTTGTGCTCTGTTGATGATCTGTTGACACCCATTGTTAGGTGTCGCGACATCGATATTTATCAGATTGACTATCAATGAGTCCAATACTCCGATTATGGATACAAGCCATAGTACAGCTGTTGGATTATTCAAGATGCAACACCCAAAATCAATGACTCTCTGTTGACACTTATTTTCAGAATGGGGCTGTGATCATGTCACTTTCTCTATTGCCCAAACAGGCTGCCAATACATTGATTATGGATTACAGTGAGCAAATAACTTCCCAATTGACTTACTTACAAGACCAGAAATCATTGACGCTCCGTTCACGATCATTTGCAGAATGCGGCTGTTACCATGTCGGTTTCTCCTCTACCAACAAAGGCTGCTGATACATTGGTTATGGATAACAGTGAGCAAATCTCTTTCCAATCAACATACTTACAAGACAAATAATCATTGACGAGCCATTGACGCTCAGTATCAGAATGTGGCTATTACCGTATTCCTGTCCCTTTTGCCTATAAAGGTTGCCAATCAGTTGATTTTCAATAACAGCATGCAAATCACTTCCCAACTAAGTTGCTTGCAAGTCCTAAAATCATTGATGCTCCATTGACGCTTATTTTGAGACAGGGGCTGTTACCGTATCGCTTTCTCTTTCGGCTATAAAGGCTGCCAATATTGTGGTTATGCATAACTGCGAGTAAATTGCTTCCCAATTAACATACATACAAAACCAAAAATTATTGGTTCACTCAGCAATGGATAATGTAGTGCTGTGACATTCCAGCACTTGCAGCTGGCAATTCACCGCATCTAGATCCATACAGTAATTTTCCATCAATATAGCCCAACTTTCTCACTTTGCCATATCCAGTTCAATCTCCTCGATTTCCATGATATAACATAAGGAATTTGCAAAATGCGTAGTAAGTGCATCCGGTCTGAACGCGGAGTGATGTAGTTGGATGAATGGATGACTACACCATGATTGTGGTTATTCACACAGATTCGCGTTGCGTATTGACTGCTTCTTCTCTGACTCATATGCCATCACTAAGTGAGACTTTGTTAGTAAATTTTATCTTGAGTTTAGATTGCGCGTTCTCACTTATCTTTAAAAAGTATGACGTTATCACATTGGTCAATTGTCAATCAACTTGGTTTGGAGTCTAGAATGTTCGTATGGCCTGTATGACCCTGGCACATGCACAGACGAATTATCATGTCTCACAATATAGTCATTGAAATGAAAAAAATTCTGACATATATCAAAATCGATACACCAATTACTTTTTGCAGGGATGTGTCCTCAATAATTGCATATCGTGCAGGTAGTGTACAGATGACCTACAAGCTAATACAATAAGTTGATCTGACTCCATTTCCTGTATGGTAAGTAGGTAGGGAGGAAATATGCAGGGGTAAAAGCTTATAGATTGAACAGGCTTCAATGTCTTAGTAGGTGACGAATTCGGTCTCGCGTCAATTGTGAGAGCTGATATACATATGTGAGGTGGTGGTTTCCTGTAAGCTAATATCATATACCTACATTATGCTCGTGATGTTCCTTGCAGCATTGCAATTTTCCGCTGACAATATCATGTATCTCCATCAGCTCTCAAAATGGTGTCAGCCCAGTCGCAGGTGCAAACTGATCCATTTGCAGCTTAACTACTGCCTTTACTATCAAATTGGCTGTTCTAGGCCTCAAATCTTACTAATGATGCAAGACGAGAAATCATTCACACTCAACTCCAGGATGTAGCAGGAAGTGTATCTCTCCTTGTTTTCATTATAAAGGCAGCCATTGAAAGAAATAAAGAGAATTATGTACCAAAGTTAATATTTTGCACATGACAGTAACGTATCTGACAGCAAACATACATAGAATAAACTGAAAACAAGAACCGGGGATTGGAACTGATGGGTCCAGCCAAACACAGCAAAACCCACGGGTTGATGGGTATGTGTACCGATTTGGCCCCCCAAGAAGCTCAGTGTTGGGTTTTTGGGAGTGTCAGAAACCAAACCGAACTATTTTTCCTGTCCAAACCCGGACTGCTGGCGGGTTACCCGGACCAGGTGCTAACACTACTCAAGGATCGATTTGACAACATGTTTTTCAAACTTGGTCGAACACAGATCCTACGCAAATTCACTGCCAGCCAGCCAGGAAAAGACCATAAGATCAATACCTACATCATTTGCCTATTAGACTAGTGCAATCAACAGATTGGGTCCAGCGAAGAGATTTCTGTAGACGGCTTCGGCAGCCATCACTTTCAACATACACTGAAGGAATTTGCCACAATGATCGACATATTCGAATGAAAAAACCTCGCCCCCCACTTCATGACACATCATGGATGCCTCTGAATGTAATGAAGAGATGGATGTTTTTGTGATTGACATGGCTGATTCTTTGACTGGGCCACCATTGATTTGCAACACGGAGGTGATTCTGATGGTGGGTGTGGATGTGGTGGAAGTGGGTGATTTGGTCTACAAAAGACATACTGATGTACCCACTGCAAGATGGACAATCACATCACCAAAGCCTACAGCAGGCAGAAACACACTAAGAGTGGACCTGGAGATTCCGGAGGAATTGGCCACTCTAGCAGAAACTGCCATACTGTTGGAAATGACAGCCCTGGAGGAGACTGCACTAGTGGAAACGACCAGAAAAGGAGCTACTATTGCCGGACCCCAGGCCATACCAGACCTGATTGGAATTACTACAAATGAGTGAAAGAAACCCAAATCAGAGTTTGCAAAGACACACATTCAATCGCTGCCTCTGTAGATAGAGATCTTCTCTGAATATTTAGTCATGCTTGCGCCACCTACTCTGCCGATACCACTTGGGTCATTGATTCCTGGGCCACTCACCTTATGTGAAACAATTGTAGGACATTCAAGATATTCAAGATACTACGCCATCATATATTCATTGAATGTGGGGATAATAACATGGTAAGAGTAACTCATCACTGACTTGTTGACACTACTCAGGGCAACAAGATTAATGTTCTGTACACACCTACACTCCATCTTTCACTCTATTCCACCAATTAACTGGACTCAGCTGGATTATCAGCTCCTTTTCACAGTGGCAAATGCTCCATCTCATCACCTCAGTTACCAATTACAATCAGTGGTCATTATGTCAATGATGTCTATGTCATATCTTCCAACGACGCAAGCACCTACACAGCATCATCCACACATGGACTACCGAGCACGCCTTCAAATACCAATTCACGTGGAAATGCTAGCGGGCGCTGTGAGATAGTCCAAAAGCGATATCATTCTCCCTACTGAAGCTGTCTCTCTATGTACAGAATGTCAAGGCCACACTGGCCGCTGCGCCATTGGGCAGAATCAGCCCTGGGGTTGGGCAGATTCTCAATACTCCCACTCTGTGAATACCCCGCCCATACAAATGTCAATAATAGTGAGTGCAAAGCAGGAGAATAAGTGAAAGTAAAAAAGACAGACTAAGTACCAGTCAAAAGAGATAGATTCGGCATCAAGCCGGATGCTACCAAAAAAACAAATGTGATGGTGTCAGGCTCATGTGACAACCCCTGCAACCCTAACCCTGCTCAACATCATGTCAGTGAAACCGCCCGCGGTCAACAGCCATCAACAAGTAAACTCAACCCCTACTCAACAAAGAAGATACAGAAACCCAGTTCCAGGTAAAACTAATATATACCCATACTGGCGTGGCACTGCACACATTTCTACCCAGGCAGAGCCTTTGTAAGACAGTCTGCAACCATAACTCCAGTTGGAGTATACTCCAGAGGTACTTCTCCTCCTTGAATATTTTCCCTAACAAAGTGATGTGTAATATCAATAATCACGGTGCGAGCATGGTACTCGGAGTTGTGTGCAAATGTAGTGGATGCTTGGTTCTTTCCAAAGATGGTGATAGATGAAACCTATTTGTACAGACGAATCAGTATTTCACTGAGGTGGAAGCAAAAGCAAATTGCTTCATTAGTAGGCTGAGGGAGTGCCATATACTCAGCTAAGTTGGTGGAGGACAAGGCCACAGTGGTCTGCTTTTTGCTAGACAAGGAGACTGGCGTTTAACTTGCCAGAAAAATGTAAGCACCAGTGCTATGGTGGGAATCAGAACACCCAGTCCAATGGCAATCACTGTAGCCAGCGATCTGTGTGTCCCATATGATCTTTGGATATTTGGCCTGGGTTATGGGTGAGGTTGAGGAGCTGTCCTTGGGAATGACTTCCAAAGCAGTACACATCGTCAGGTGTAGTTGATGGTGTGCAGAACATTGAACAATTGCGAGGACGTAAAAGAAAGATGCAACATAATCGATGCCGGGTGAACTGGAATGCTGAGAAACTACTCCCACTGTATATTGGAGGTCTGGCCTGGTAGCTTGCATCATGTACATGATCTAACCAATGATGCTTCGACAGAGAGTAGCCTCATATTGGCAGGGAAGAGCTCCAGAATCCTTTGTGACGTTTGTACCTGGACAGAGAGAAGAACTGAATGGGTGGTGGGAGGTGATGTGAATCTGTCGAAGAATCTCCTCAGCATACCGCTCCTGTGAGAGATGACGTTCATTTTTATCTCAAATAACTGCAAATAAGAGAAAGTAGGTGAGAGGATGAAGATCTGACATCTCAAAACGGATATTCAACTTCTTCTTTATTAACTGGACATTGTCTAAATCACCAAACAAGACAAGGTCATCCACATAGATCATAATGAAGAGAGTTCAAGAGGCATTGAAGTATATGCAGTGATCTGGTTCCCCTTGCTGCAGACCATGGAGTGTAAAGAACCCATGCAATGCCTTGTTGAGAACACGAGATGACAGTTTTAAGCCATACAAAGTCTTGTGAAGTTGGAGGACCACTTCCTCTGTGTGCCACCTTGAAACATCTTAAGGCAGCTCCATGTATCTGGACTTCTCACCATGACTCAGATCCTGGCCAAGGAATGCAGTCTTAATATCCATCTGGTCGATTTGAAAGTCTCTTGATACTGCAAGAACAAGTAGAAGGCATCGTGTATGCATGTTGACCACTGGGGAAAATCTTTCGAGATAATCAATACCATATGACTGTGTATATCCCATTGCTATCAATCGTGCATAGTAACCTTGAACGTCTCCTTTTGGTCTATACTTGATTTTGAAGACGCAGCTGGATCCGATTATATATTGATGGTCTGTTTGGTTTCCATACACCTCCGTGCAGACTTCTTTCTTCAAAATTGATAGCAGTGCCTCTTGGCATGTCTGCCCCCACTGACTTCATTGAGGGGAATCCCTAGCCTCTTCCCAAGTTCGAGGATCTTCGATGGATGTAGTTGCCTACGCTACTGCAGCGTGTCCCATGTTATTGCCAGTCTGCTGTGTTCTTTGTAACTGTTTCTGGGGGAATTGTGGGGTGTTCAATATGCCAGCATTCATTTGGGAGTTCTGCCTTCTCCATGGTCCTACAACTGTGCTGGTTGCTTCTTCATTGACTGCTGTCCATGGAGCAGGTGGTTTGACTGTAATTGAATTCCGAGTTTCCTCATTGCCCTGCCTTGAATTGATTTCAACTGCTGGTGGTGGCGGTGTAGCTGCCTGTATGTCTGCCTTCCATGGGTTCAAAGTAACATCTAGTGTTAGCAACGGGTACAAATTCCCGGTTCGGTTCCGGGTCCGGTTCCAACCCGGAACCTCACCGTTGCAATGGGTGTTACCACATAAAAACACGGACTGTTCTGATTGGGCCGGTTTTACGACCAAAAACCGGGCATTTCAACCTGACAACTTTCGGTCCAATTAAGTATCTGAGTTCTGATCATATCGTGACATGATCAGTGCATCAATTGTGTATAATTAGGCGCTCTTTCACCTCCCGGTTTCAGAATTGCAATGCGACCAATATTCATTGTGTCGCTATTGAAAACCCGCGAAATTCCCATCAAATTTGGTGTTATTTCACAGCGACTCTGTGGATATTGGTGGCATCGCAATTGTGAATGCGGAAGGTGAAAGAGCTGCTAAAACTGCACAATCTACGTACTGAACATGTCATAATTCGATCACAACCCAAAAACTTAATTGCAGCCAAAGAACTGCCAAAGTAGTAGGAACCGTAATATGGAACCGCAGTCGAGTTTCAACCTGGCCAAAAAAACAGCTTGTTTATGTCCGGTCCGGGTAACAATCCCGCCGAGACATAGCGGGTCGGGTTTTTGGCCAGGTCTGGAACCAAACCAAAGTACACCGCTGGCCAAAACCCTAACCACTGGTAGGTTACCTGGATCCGTTGCTAACACAAATCACGGAAGATGAATTGGAGGACTCAGATGTTACTAACATCTGAGTCCTCCAATTCATCTTCCTTGATACATTCCACAGGCGGATGTGTCACTGCCACTGGCAGTGGAGGTACGCAATCAACATCCCTGGTGATGATTATGGCATGGTTGCAGTACACCCTATACCGATATCTGCCATTACAGCCCACAAGATGTCTTTTAATTGCATTGGGCTCCCACTTTCTTCGAATGTCTTCGGTACCATAATGCCATATCTCTCATCAAAAGGTAGATGGCCTAGCGACTGGGCAGACTTGCTAGTCCATAACTCATAATGGGTTGTAGTTTGAGACCTGGTGGGATCTCGAATCGTAATATAATCAGCAGTTCTTGCTGCTTCAGCCCATAGAAAGAGCTGAAGTTGAGCCCTATACCGCATTGCCTTGGCTTGTCCAACAATCGTCCTGTTGACCCACTCTGCAACTCTATTCCTCTCATGGGAATGAGCAGCAGAGTCATCACGCATGCATTCAGAGGAGGCCAGAAATTCCTCTAAAGCATGAGATGTAAACTCCCCACGATTATCAGAGCGAAATGCCTCAATCTTTACTGCATGGATGGCATCACATTGTATAGAGTACTTCTTGTCACTGCCCATAGCGTCACTTGTATGCTTGACTGGTTCCAATTCTGTCCAAGAAGTCGTATCTTCTCTGAAACCGAGATAATACTTCACTCCTCACAAGGATTGATGAGTCATTGGTCACCAGGGATCAGAGTCAAAAGTATTGTGTGTATTCGAGTACCATTGAGCAGGCATGGATGATACATGTTGGGTCTGCTTCCCCTGCAGATATGCAGCAGAAGCCCCAATGGCTGTGGTGGTTAATGTGATACCAGAGACTGGGTCCTTGGCAAGCTGTTTGATTCCTTCTGATCCAGTATACCTAAGGTGTAGATGCCATTGGAACAGCGAATCGGCAGATTTCTTCGATGGATGCTGGATGGGAGATGATCTGACGGGCACTGAGGCCATGGCAAGAGCAGCATGGACAACTTGATTACTGTTGGTGTGAAGTACCTATGAGTGTCCAATAAGTGTCATAGTTTCTGTGATGTCAGGAACATTCAAAATGTGAACGAAATGATCAGATCCCTCAAAATCTCCATTAGGTGGTCTGGAATTGGACTGGTTGAATACAATCTGGTATCTTGACTGGTTGATCTGGCGAAGAGAGAGAAGCAAGCTGAATCCATGTGATGGAGTATGGAGCACATCTTTGAGTGTAATCTCTCCAGAGGGTAGGCGCAGCACCACATTTCCCCTACCTGCAGCTTTCACAATGCTGTAGTTGGGCAGAGTGACTGTGGGTGAGTCAGGATAGTAGGTGATCAAGTAATCCCGCAGAGAGGTCATATGGTGTGAGGCTCCGCTATCAACAATCCATCAATCCATAGCGGGAGGGGATTCTGCATTATCCTGTGTGTTGATCTGGGCCATCCACGCAGTGGCCTGACTTGCATTGGCAGACCCCGGGCCCTCTCAATACTCCCTGGCAATCTGCATCTTGCATTTCTTTGCGGAGTGCCCCTGGAACTGGCAGTAGCTGCAAGTGTCATTCCAGGTGTTCCTACATCGCTGATGATGTACCCGCTTCCAAGGCTTTCCATTCTCCGTATAGAGGGCAACTCATGCTCCCCTTGATGCTGGTTTCCCTGCAGTGAGCTTCGATACATCAGAATCAGCCTGGATGATACCTCTTCAAAGGTCAGAGACTTAGTATTGGCCATGCTGATTCTGAACGGGTGGCAGTCCATGGGTAGAGTGTTCAGCAAGTGGAAGATCTTGTCATTGTCCTCGTAGGAGGTGCACCCAGCACTGAGAAGCTGGATGAGGAGCGTGTGCAATTTCGAGATAAAATCTGACATATTCTTCCCCTGGTACTGCACCGTAGACAGCTCACTACTGAGGAATCAGAATCATTGCATACCCTTCCCCTGGTACCGCTCCTTGAGCATCTTCCACACAGCCACTGGATTCCTCTCAGATCAATCCATCTCTGTGTAATTGGAATGAAGCATTCATCCTAGAAGGTCGCGGACTTTAGTGGCTTTCGGGTTCCATGATGGCAAAGTATAAGCCCGGCTATGGCCTCGTAGGAATGTATATCAGTAGATACAGTTGCAAACATGCATATCAATAGGGTAGAGTAGTATAAAGGTAAGATTATCGCTAGAGATCTCAGGCTGGTGGCGAGCCGACTATATAAAACGGGAGTTACCTAGCCCTGGACATATCACGTGCAGCCGTGCCGTGAAATTATCCCCCTCTTTAGGTGCAGACCCCCTGGGCTGCATAAATCCACCAAGAGTAGGAAAGGAATGAAAACAATCAAACAACGGTTCAACGTACGCAAATGTATTATGCCATAACGCCCACAACTGATCAGTGCCACTCAGGGCAACTTTGAGTGGATCCGGCGCATGGGGAAACTCCTTCTCGACTTGCCTTATCTCCGGAGGTGGTAAAAACCCGTGCCGACGCCATTTGTACTGGGCCGAGATCCAACGAAGTAGACAAGTAAAGAGAAGAGAAAGAAGGAACCTCTAAATTGACACCGTCCTACATATCTCCACTTCCGGAATGTCCGGCATCTGACCATCCAATCTCGCACTCGTAACTCATACCAAGTGTAGGTTATTGTAGGAATTAGACAGTGTAATCTTGGTGAAATCCTCTATCATAGTATGAGCCTCGTCTTGACTCGGTGGCTTCAATGGTGACTTCCGGTCGCTGCTCATCATCGCTATCAGTGATGGTCAATCAAATAAGACCTCGTATCTGTCTTGTAAGTTTCCCAAGAAATGGACATTCATACTATATATATATTCAGGCCCGTTTGCGTTCTCCCGAGCCCTCGAGCATAGCTTGGTCATCCAGTCTTGATGAATCAGAGATCATCCCTTGCAGCCGGTGGCTGTCACACGGTGCCCGTCAGTAGTTGTATTCATCCTCCTTCAGCATCGGCCAAGCAGGCTTATAGGCCTCCAGTATGGTAGTTCAGCATTCATTTCGTTAAGCCGTTTGGTAAACATCCCAGTCGGTGCCTTCGGTAGAGGACTCCGGGTTATTCTCTGATTCAATCCCAGTTTGGAGTTATTCGGCCATGATCTTGGTCGCTATGCTCAGTCATCATCTCTCAGTGGTTGTCTCAACTGTCTCTCATGATGCCATTGGGTGACGGTCTCTTGTGATGCTGTTCAGTGGACTATTTGATACGTTCGGAGATTATTCTCGGTCTCGCTCGAAACTGCTTCATTATACATAATTGCACTTCTTCGGCATAGATTAAAATAGATTGACTTCTTATCATCTCCCCAGTTCACTTGCAGTTGCACTGATCATCCTCTAAGTCAGTGCACTTGTAGGTACACTTGACATCCACGTTGTGCTCGGTGCTCAGATCATCTCCAATTGCTCACCGGCTTTCCTCCGGGTATGCTCTGCGCTCTTTCTCCGGGTCTGCTTGTTGTTACTTGGCTGTGTATCCATGTCGTCGTTTTCTTGTTGACTGTTGGTTATCTGTTTCGGGGTACGCTCATCAACTAATCTCCAGCTGAGATTCTCTGCCGATTAGTGTGCTCGAAGGTGCTTCCTCCCAGCACTTCCGGTATGGTGAGTGCTTGCTGTCGGGGTTGCTTTTGATTCTGGTACGGTCATCCCCATTTTGTACGTTGTCTGTCCGCCAACGACTACTTCATTAGGGCTTCTTTGGGTACCATATCAGTTGTTTAGGCTTGATTATAAAGTTGATTTCCAGTAGCAGCTGTGTATCTCAAGATTGTCGAGACTGAGTTGGAATCTCATTTGGGATTGTAACATGGGCATGCGGCTTCTTGATTCATCTGTAGGTGCGTTTGCAATAACTTCTCTGGGTGCACTGTTCGCGGTTCTCGGAGTACAATTGTTGCTTCTACTGCATGTGCACTTGGCGCTGCTAGCCTCCTCTATTGGTGAATGCATTTCCCGGTGCTTCGTTCTGGCACTTCCGGTGCGGTAATTGATCATGGTATGGGTTGTTGCGAATCCGGCACAGATATCCCCGGCTTTAAAGATCGTTGCTCCGCTGACGACATATCTCACACAGCGTCGAGATGTGCAGTATCAGCATTGTAGCTGTGTGACTCGGGATCACCGAAGCTGAGTTGGGATCTTGCTCAGCATCATATTTGGCATTGAAACTCAGCCATGTAGCTGTTTAATTGGACATCTCTGTATAGTGCTCTGTCTTGTACTGGGTGGAGCGATGCCACCGGTACATCGTATATATGCATATCTCCGTTCCATAGAAACTGAGTAGTTGGAAATCAAAGTCACGATCGCGAGAAACGTATATGTTCTCATAATCTCAATATCTTCAAATAGGAAAAAGACCGATTGTCATCTGTCCCACGTTATCCATCTCCTGAGATCTATCTCATGAGATCCATCTCCTGTCATCCACCTCCGGTCATCCATCCATATCTACTCGCGATCCATATCCCGCTGTGATCCATCTCCGGACTGGGTCCATCTTGTGTTATCTATCTCAAGCTGCGATCCAGCTCCGGCTGTGATCCCAATGCTTCCGGCCATTTGTTTCCACCCTGTGCATCATTGCGCTCGTATGGGTTGCATGGCATAACTTCTCCGGTAACATTGCAAGCTCTCTAAAGGTCATTGTTCCTGACCTGCATCAAGTCCGTCTTCCATTGACTCATCATCGCAGTCCCATAATCCGGTGACATCGTCCATCATCAGATAATACACACTCATTGATCCGTCCATATGGCATGGGATCTTTCAGTCAAAATCTAAATCCATGATTCGGCCTTGTGAGCATGTGATCTGAATCCACGCAATTGGGTGAATGTCCCTCAACGTAACTCTGAGAAGTTGTAAATATAGCCTTGTCTCCTGAGAGTGCCCAGACAGTCCATCCTCCGGTAGCCCCGTGGAACTGCACATTCCCGGCTACAAAATAGAAATATTTTTGATTGTATCGCTAAAGACCCTCACCATATGCCATCGTATGCGCACATATTCGTATTTGCTCGTTGGCGTATGGTTGAAAACGTTTGCTGAGTCGCCTCTCTCTCTTCACAATGATCCGATTAGATCGTTCAACCAGGTGCGAAAGCTGATAATTGACAGTGGTAATCGCGAATTTTATCTGCTAGCCACTTTGGAACATTCGGGTGTTGTTATACTTCCCTTACGGAGCTGCAACACGATCTGCGATTACTTCTCCACTATCTTGAGCTCAGCCCATTGGTAGGCTCTGATACCGGTAATGATATCGGTAATCAGAGTTGATTCATTGCACAGCTGCTGATGGAACTCCTCGCAGCATCTGTAACGTCGATGACTCCATCCAGTCTTGTAAAAGGTAATCGCGATTGCAACTGCCGTCGGTTATATACATTGACGTGAATTGCGCGTGCTTCATAAACCTGCCCTGATCCTCCAGAGGTGAACATCGTACGAGGTACGTGACCATTTATGGTCATCCCAACTTCAATTGAGGTTGTCAGATAAGTATCGACGAAATCTTGGGTAATGGGGCCGGCTTCAGCATTGCCGGTGACACAACTCTCGTGGACGCATGCGATCTGCAATCTTTCCTGTCATCGTCAATTGTTTCAATTGAACTGTAACTTATCTGATCTCATTGATCCCGCGATTGATAGCCTTTCAGTTCTCCTAGGCTGAATGCATTGCAATTGACTTCGACTGACTGGTTCGCTGACTCGTCTCCAGGCAGGTTAGCCTTTGAAATCAACTCGGAATTGGCTCTGCAACGGATAACCTCAATTGAGCGTACATATCAAGCCTCTTTGCATCTGCAATCTGTCGCTGTCAATTCCGGACAATTACTCCTTTGTAGGTGTCACGACGCGACTCTGGCCGATTGGCCTCTGAAATCCACATGGAATTGTCTCTGCTACCGTTAACCACAATTCAATAGACATATCAAGCCACTTTGCTGCTGGAAGCAGTGCTGTGGAATCTGTATATCTCGCGCGTTGTTTGCGTGTTGTGACAGGTCAGAAAGGGGGAATTCCTAAATCCCGTATGCGAAACGTATCTGACATTAAAGACCGATATTAGTGTAAAGGCATACCCCCGTGTATGGCCTCATCGGAATGTAGATCAGTAGATACGGTTGCAAACATGGATGTGAATAATGCAGAGTAGTAAACAGGTAAGATTATCGCTAGAGATCTCAGGCTCATGGCGAGCTGACTACCTAAAGCGGGTGTTACCCGGCCCTGGAAACATCACGTGCAGCTGGGCTGTTACACCTGTCTGCTGACTCTTATCCAGATTTGTATCCATCAAGGCACTAGAGGAGGAGGAGGCCGATGTAGTACAGAATATTGGTGTCAATCCAGAGTTGTCCTTGGTGGCAGCAGGTCGATGTTGCTTGCGTTCGATTTGTGCAAGCTGTTCCTTCTTAGCAAACATGTTGGTGGCAGCAAGTAGCCAATTTGGAAAATCTAAATGGGAGCTATAGGACTTGAGGAAGCCAATGGAAGTCAGTGCAACGAGATCAAAAGTGATTATGAGCAAGAGGTAATAGAGCAATGTGATATTAATTGCAAAGGGGAGATAAAGGAAGCGAGGAAGGGATGGGAGCAAAGAAGAATGAAAGAGGGAGTGTGTGGACTGGGAATGTGAGAAGATGAGCTGGATGAAAAGCAAGGAGGGTGCCAAAGGTGATTCTCTAAGAAATTGTTGGGTCAAAAGATTGATCTGAATGTGTTCAAATTGAGTGTAAAGTACCAATTGATAGAATTACCGGGGTCTAGAGCTAGAACAAATGATCTTCAATAGGTATTTCTGAGCTGGAAGTCACCGTAGGGTAGTAGACAACCAGGGGTGATTTATGTGGCGGCACCATTATCACCCGCGGTTGCACAACCAGCACCACTGCTTAAAGCACCGCTAACAACTACAGAACAAATACTGAAAAGAGAGAAGAAATGCCACAAGAACTTCAAAGTTGGAGACAGGAGATAACAAGTTATCAAACATAAGGTAGCATTCCCAGCGGCGTGGGAAGCTTACCCAAGGTCTGGTGCGGACTTTAAAATGAATGGAGGTAACAGTCTTAGACTGAATCAAGTGCTGTGCTGTCTGAGCTCATAACCTGTTTGACATGATGGTGGGTGCTGTGAGAAAGTCGAACAGCGATATCGTTTTCTATACTCTAGAAGTCTCTGTATATACTAAATGACAAGGCCATATTGGCCGCTGCGCCATGGGGCGGACTTGGGCCCAGGGTTGAGCGGATTCTCAATACATTTCAGCATACTCTACTAGTCCAAGTCCACTTGGAGGAAAAGAGCATCAAACACAGTAACCACTGAACATAGGAGTGGATCTCTGACCACTTCTCCGTTCTCACCTCTGAATACATTTCAAATCACCTGAGCTATTTCATCTTGGAATGCACCTCTGAGTGCACAGCTATCTGCCTCTCTAAGCACACCTGCAATCTGATCTCAAAATTCAACTCTGAGTGCACCTATACCTATCTCTGGAAGCCCACCAATCGCTGCCATGAACTAAAAGTCCACTTCAAAGACACTTCCCATCTCACAGTCAAGACCATGGCATTGTTGCATTGCTTACCTGCAGCCTGCCTCTGTGCGATCTGTGATCCCGGAATACACGAACCAGAATTCAATTTGCTCCCTGTGCATCGAAGCCAAACATAAAATCATGTTCCTCAGGTCAAAGTCAAGCGAACTACAAAGTTTTGTGAGCTGGTACAGTGAGATGTATGAGGTTCATTCTCTACTAGCACAGATGGCGGCAACGAGTATTCCATTCTATTCATTCATAACTAGACCCACTTCACATTGGAATGGATGAAGTCCAATGGGAAGTCTGATGGTTGCACCGCTGCCTACACGGTCTTCCAGGCCCCAGCTGATGCAATGGGCCAGGGCAATGAAATCAAACAATTCCGATAAGACAATGGATGGGGAGAGTATAATGCCAAGACATTCTGCTTAGTATGCACAGCCGGTGGTTCAATATACGATCTGGTGCCGCCATTCTCTCACCAGAAGAATGGAATCGCGCAGAGAATGATCCATGCCTTCAACGACAAGTTTAAAGGCATAATGATCCACTGCCCAACGCGTGCCCAGGTATTGGGACAAGTCGTGAACATGGTAGTCTACGGCAGTCAGGAATCTCCAAATGCTGGCCTGATGAAACGAGATGATGGCGTTTAATACACTGTACCATACAATACACCATACGAGATGGTCCATAGCTTTGGCATGCCTGCACCAAATGCTGTTGGCGACAAGATATCATTCAATCCTCCTCTGGACCATCTGCAATGATTTAGCACCTATCTGGGCAACATCATCCCTGAAGTTCAGCGCTGACCTCCATTGCATCCGTATTGGAAATCCGCTCAACACTGGACCAGAGTCCGCCTGATGGCGGAGCGGCCAATGTGGCCTTGTCATTCCGTATATAGAGAGACTGCTAGAGTAGAGAGAACAATATCGCTTTTGGACTTTCTCACAGCGTCCGCAAACATTTCCAACAGGTTATGAGCCTGGACAGCGCAGCGCTTGAGTCAGTCTAAGACTGTCACCCCCATTCTTTTTATTTTTGCTAAGGTAAACTTCAGAGCTTCTGTTCTGAGCTTCCCACCAGGCTGGGAACGCTACACCTAAGTCAATGATCAAAGTGCACTTCCGGTGTATTTTCTAAGATTCACTCCATAACTTCTGTTCTGAGATTGTGTCAATCTCCTTTGCTCCGACCACTACAGGATCGGAGGTCTGTCTCCAATTTGGAAGTTCTTTTGGCATTTCTTCTCTTTTCTTCTCTCTTCTTATTTTGTTGTTAGCGGTGCTTCTAGTGGTGGTGCTAGTTGTGCACCTGCCGGTGATAGTGGTGCAGCCACTTTGATCACCCATACTCACCTAGCACGCTACTGTGACTTCCGGCACAGAAATCTCTCACGATGGAAAATAATTCCCTAGCTCCGCACTCAGGCGTTCGGATGAACTGGCCCTTGGCATGCCGTTCAAACACATTCAGATCTGTCCTTTCACTAAAGGATTTCATATATAAGGACCTCCTTCTGCCTCCTCCTTCATTTTACATCCAACTCATCTTTGTACATTCTGATTCCACCTCACTGCCTTTTACATTCTTCTTTGCTCCTATCCCTTCCTCGCTTCTTCTGTCTCTCTTTCGCTGTTAGTATCACATTTCTAGATGACTTCTGATCTCTGTGCTCTGGCTTCCAATGGCATCATCAAGCCCCTTAGCTGTCATTCAGATTTTCACAATTGGCTACTTGCTGCCACTGACATCTTTGCGGAGAAGGATTGGCTTGCACTGACAGAAGGCAAAGAACCTCGACCTGCTGCCACCAAGGATGACACTGGATCGGCACCAACTTCCTCTACTCCATCTGCTTCCTCCTGCTTCTCTCCCCTCATCGACTTCAAGCTGGTAGAGAGCCAGCAGACATGGGATACGAAAGCCACCAAGGTCCGTGGCTGTCTAGGACGAATACTCGATGGCAACGCCAGAGAGATGTATTCAACAGGCAGAGATCCAGTGACTGTGTGGAAGATGCTTAAGGAGCGGTACCAGGGGAAGGACAAGCAACGAATCTGGTTCCTCAGGAGTCGACTGCCCAAAGTACAGTACCAGGGGGGGAATATGTCGGATTTTATCGCGAAATTGCAGAAGCTCCTGAAACAGCTTCTCTGTGCTGGGTGCACAGCCAATGAGGACGATGATAAGATCTTCCTCTTGCTCAACACTTTGCCCATGGAGTACCACCCTTTCAGAACTAGCAACACCAACGCTGAGTCTCTGACGTTCGAAGAGGTATTATCCAGGCTGATTCTGGAACATGATAAGCTCCCTGGGCGGAAGGCAGGATCCAGGGGAGGAGGAGTTTCTTTCAATGCGGAGAATGGGAAACCATCAACGACGACACACAATCAGTGGCGTGGAAACCGCTCCAAGGACACTTGCAGCTACTGGCACATCAAGTGACACTGGGCGAAGGACTGTAAGAAGAGGATTGCCAGGAAGGATCGAAGGGGCCAGGGGTCTGCCAATTCAAGGCAGGCAGTTGCTTGGATAGCCCAGGTCAATGCACAGGATAATGCACACTCTCCTCCCACTCTGGATCGATTGATTGTTGATAGCGGAGCCTCACACCATATGATCTTCCAGCAGAGTTACTTCAGCACTTACTATCCTAACTCAACCACAGTCACTCTGGCCAACAACAGCATTGTGAAGGCAGCAGGTAGGGGAGATGTGGTGCTGCTCTTACCCTATAGTGATATTTCACTGAAAGATGTGCTCCAGATTGCATCACTTGGATTCGGCTCGCTTCTCTCTCTACGCCTGATCCACCAGACAGGGTGCCAGATTGTATTGAACCAGCCAGGTTCAGGACCACCTAATGGAGATTTCGAGGGAGGTGATCATGTCATGCACATTTTGAATTGTCCTGATATGATCGCAACTGCGAGACTGATTGGGCACTCATATATGCTGCACCACAAGAGGCATCCGGTTGTCCATGCTGCTCTCGCCACAGCCTCGGTGCCCATCAGATCATCTCCCATCCAGCATCCATTGAGGAAATCTGCTGATTCGCTGTTCCAATGGCATCTACGCCTTGGCCATATTGGATTCGAAGGAATCAAACAGCTAGCGAAGGATCCAGCCTCTTGTATCACATTAACCTCCACAGCCATCGGGGCATATGCTGCATGTCTGCAGGGCAAGCAGACCCGATATCCGTCATCCAAGCCTGCTCAACGGGTCTGGAATACTCTCCAAAGGGTCCACTCTAATCTCTGTGGACCAATGACTCCTCAATCATTGGGAGGAGCGAAGTATTATATCAGTTTCAGGGATGATGCGACTTCTTGGACGGAATTAGAACCCATCAAGAAGAAAAGTGATGCTTTTGGCCGCATCAAGAAGTACTTTGCACAATGTGAGGCCAGGCATGGTGTCAACATTAAGGCATTTTGTTCGGATAATGGTGGGGAGTATACATCTCATGCTTTCGAGGAATTTCTGGCATCCTCTGGATGCAAGCATGAAGTCTCTGCTGCTTAATCACAGCAGCAGAATAGAGTTGCAGAGAGGGTCAATAGGACGATTATTGGGCGAGCAAAGGCAATGCGGTATGGGGCTCAACTTCCTCTCTTTCTGTGGGCTGAAGCAGTGAGGACTGCTGTTTATATTATGAATCGAACTCCCACCAGGTATCAAACCAAGACCCCTTATCAGTTATGGACAAGGAAGCCTGCCCAATCGCTACTCCATCTACAGCCCTTTGGACGCGAGATATGGCTTCGTGTTACAAAAGACCTTCGAAGAAAGTGAGAGTCCAATGCCATTAAAAGACAGCTTGAGGGTTATGAAGGCAGAAATCAGTATAGGGTGTACTGCACCCATTCGATAATCATCACCAGGGATGTTGATTTTGTACCTCCAGCACCAATGGCATTGCTATATCCACCTGTGGCTATCATCAAGGAAGATGGTGAGGAGGCCTTGGGAGTTGCCTTGAAGCCATCGAAGGCAGACTCACACGCACATACACCGCCACCTGCCGAATTAAATCCAATTGAGGACAATGCGGAAACTCTTGATTCGATTACAGTCAAAGCTCATGCTCCAAGGACACCAGTCGATGAGGAAGCAACCAGTGTAGTTGTAGGACCATCGAGAAGACAGAGCTCACGAAAGAATGCTGGCATATTCAACACCCCACGATTCCACGAGGAACAGTTACAAAGCACTCAGCAGACCGGCAGCAACAAGGGACACGCTGCAGTAGCACAGGCAACAGCATCCATCGAAGAGCATCGAACTTGGTAAGAGGCTATGGATTCCCCAGAACAATGTCAGTGGGAGCAGGCATGCCAAGACGAACTGACATCGATTTTGAGGAATAATGTCTGGACTGAGGTACATCGAAACCAAACCTAGCATTGAAATATAATCGGATGCAAATGGGTCTTAAAGATCAAGTATGGCCCAAAAGGAGATGTGCAGCGGTACAAGGCACAACTGGTAGCAAAGGGATATACACAGTCATATGTCATCGATTATCTGGAAACATTTTCCCCAGTGGTTAAGTTTCAGACACTACGCTTTCTACTTGTTCTTGCAGTATCAAAACACTTTGAGATCCACCAGAGGGATTTTAAGACTGGATTCCTTGGGCAGGATCTGAGCGGCGACGAGCAGTCCATGTATATTGAGCTGCCTCTAGGAATTTCGAGGGGGCCCCAGGAAGAAGTGGTCCTGCAACTTCACAAGAGTTTGTATGGCTTAAAACAGTCATCTTGTATTCTCAACAAGGCATTGCATGGATTCTTTACACTGCGTGGTCTGCCGCGAAGGAAAGCAGATCACTGTGTATACTTCAATGCCTTTCGAACTCTCTTCCTTATGGTCTATGTGGATGACCTTGTGTTGATTGGTGATTTGGAAAGTGTCCAGTCAATGAAGAAGATGTTGAATATTTGGTTGGAGATGTCAGATCTTGGTCCCCTCTCCTACTTTCTAGGAATTGCAGTTACTCAAGATAAGAATGGACTTCATCTCTCACAGGATCGGTATGCTGAGGAGATTCTTTGACAGTTTCAGTTGTTCTCCAGCCACCCTTGCAGTACTCCTCTCAGTCCAGGTACGAAGCTCAGAAAGGAATCTGGAGATCTTCTCTCCCAACATGATGGTACTCTCTATCGAAGCATTGTTGGCTCGATCATGTACATAATGTTGGCTACCAGGCCAGACCTCTCATATGCAGTGGGAGCAGTCTCTCAGTTTTCCAGTGTTCCCAGCATCCCTCATCTTGCAGCCCTCCATCACATCCTCCGGTACATTCGAGGATCTGCACACCTGTTACTGCACCTAATGAGGTGTTCTGCATTCGAAGTGACTCCCAAGGCTACTCCATTGAGCCAGCCGCACTATCCAAGGATGCTATGAGATACAGAGTTCGCTGGCTACAGTGATAGCAATTGGGCTAGGTGTCTAGATTCGCGCCATAGCACTGGTTCTTGCATCTTTCTAGCTGGGCAATCGCCAGTCTGCTGGTCATGCAAGAAACAGACCACCATGGCCTTGTCCTCCACTGAAGCTGAGTAAATGGCACTCACGCTGGCTATTAAGGAAGCAATTTGGGTTCCCTTCCTCCTCTGTGAGATTCTGAATCGCCAGTAAAAGAAGCTCCCTTCTATCAGCATCTTTGCAGATAACCAACGATGCATCGCACTTGCAAACAATCCCGAGTACCATGCACACACCAAGCATATCGATATTCAGCATCACTTTGTTACAGAAAAGGTAGAAGGAAGAGAAGTATCTCTGGAGTATACTCCCATGGGAGTTATGATAGCAGACTGTCTCACAATGGCTCTGCCTAGGGAGAAATTTGTGCAGCACCATGCCAGTGTGGGTATATATTAGTTTTGGCTGCAATTGTGTTTCTGGTACTTCCTTGTTGAGTTGTTGTTGATTTTACTCTTTGATGGCTTTGGACCGCGGGTGGTTGTTACTGAAGTGATGTTGAGCAGGGTTAGGGTTGCAGGGGTCACTGTACGGACCTAGGTCTATCGAGTAGTGCAGGTCATGCAACCTGCAACTGCATGCTATGTGTTGCATGCACGTTACACAGCCATAGCATGCAGTTGCAGAGGGTGCAAACAGGGGTCTGACCTGCCATAGCATGTAGTTGCAGGGGGCCTGACCTCCTGCCATAGCATGCAGTACAGGGATCTGACCTGCAACCATAGCATGCAGTACAGGGGTGTGAACCACTACAGCCTATCTGGGATGTATTCAATCTAACCACCCACACTACAAATTATCGCCAGCCATGATGAGACTCAATCTCATACTGTACTATTTCTCCACAATTGCTCAATAGAGAGAAGAAATGATTAAAAGTGATTAGAGATAAGTATGAAGAGAGCATGATAACAAAATTTCAGACTGGGAATTGCATTATTGATTGTGTAGTAGTTGACTAGGCTCAGGAACATGAAAAAATATAACAAAAAAATGCCACAGGGGATAAGGTGGTGTGAAACTCCATCCAAAATATATCTTGGCAGCTCAATGTTTTCTCATATCTGCTGCTATGATTTATCAACAATTCAATCATAGAGAGACAAAATACATCATAAGCATCCAAGATAACCAAGAAGGGAAGCTTGTCACTAAGTTTCAGAGTGAATATCATAATATTTGTTGAGTAGTTGTTGAATTGGTATTTGAACGTGACACGAAATACTAAACAATGTAACAGAGGATAGAACAAGGTGGTAATCCACATGACATATATCGTTTCAGCACTGATGTTTCGACTCTCCCGTAGGAAGTATGTCTCCAGAGTGGTATAATAGATAGAAATACTAAATTTACAACTTTACAGGCAAATATGAAATGAAGCTGGTAACAACGTTGTGGACCAAGATCAGGATTTTAGTTGAGTTGTGATGATGTTTGCCACGAAGGATGGAAGATAATACCAAAAAATATGACAGGTAATTCGAGGTCACGATTGGGAGCATACAGGATTCTTGTATCGTATTGTATAACAATGGCGTCCATTAAATATACTAACCGCTGCGTAAATGTTCCTCCAGCTATTCCGATATCAATATGTTATTTAGGAACCAAGCAATTGTCATTTTACTGGTTTTAATTTGAACTCTAGTATCGGAGGAGAATGCAAAGCTAATTCACCTATCATTATTAACAAAAACACTATACAGAAAAGATACTAAGAACTGTGTAAATGTGTCTCCATCTATCCAGATAACACTATATCTTTGTAAACTGATACTACATTCGCTGAATCATTTTCAATATGAATACTGGTATCAGTGAATCATGCAAATGTAGTTTTTTGATTCATATTACCAAATGAGATAGTTAGTAAAGTTAATGTAAATGTGGTAAATGGTACTCCACCTTTCCAAATATGAATATGACATTGACAACTGATACTACAGTTGTTTGTTCAATTCGACTGTAATTACTAGTATCAGGGGGTAAAGCATATTTAATGTTAGTATCATACTGTACATATATGGTGTCCAGAAATGACACTAACGAGTTGGTAAATGATACTCCACCTATCCCTATACCGAGATGTAATTTAGATCTCATACTACGATCATTGATTTGATCAGAATGTTAATACAAATATCAGTTGCACCTGTAGGCATCATCCTAATATCACATAGTCAATAGTTGTATATGTTGTGCAGAGGTGATACCACACTCCTTTTAACAATATGAAAGTCAATACAAGACAGTATCAGTGGATAAAGCAACGAGAATTTTTGTATCATATTTTGTTAATATGCTGTCCAGTAAAGATACTAACAACTAAATAAATTTTACTCCAACTGTGCAGAAACGATTCTGTCGTTGAGAACTGATACTACAGATGTTCATTTAATTTCAATGTCACTACTAGTATCAGTGCATCATGCAAAGATAATTTCAGTATAATATTTAATATATATGCTATCTAATAAGATACTAACAACTTGGTAAATGTCACTTTACCTGTTCATCTATGAATATCTGGTTGGGAACAGATACTGCAGTCATTCATTTGATATGAATGTGATTACAAGTATCATTGGAAAATGCCGATAAAATATTGATATCACAATGAATTCATCTACTACCCAGTGTAGCTACTATCGATGTTGTAAATATGACTATACCTATCTAGACATGAATATGTTGTTGTCAAGTTATATTACAGTAGTTCATATAAGCTGCTCGTTAATACTAGTATCATTGCATTTTTCAATGAGAATTTCTAGGTCTATGGAGTAGTGCAGGTCAGCTAACCTGCAACTGCATCCTATGGGTGGGATGCACGTTACGCGCCATAGGATGCAGTTGCAGGGGGTGGCAACCGGGGTCTGACCTGCCATAGGATGCAC
>Ga0307514_10000290_pt1 | contig 127144 bp, 141 predicted proteins | sample 16_EM_MG_FD_203088 | JGI IMG/M metagenome (GOLD analysis project Ga0307514, IMG submission 203088) | Populus trichocarpa ectomycorrhiza microbial communities from riparian zone in the Pacific Northwest, United States - 16_EM | ecosystem: Host-associated > Plants > Roots > Unclassified...
GTGAGAGCACTTGCAGCACTCCCCGGTCTACGGAAGGTCGAGACCTAAGCATGCAGTGTCTGAGGGATTAATGACATTGGCTGAAGATAAGAGGCCAGAAGCAAACCGGCTTATTGAGTTAAGACCGTATGCATTGCAACGTCATGGACGTGTCATAATCTACGCTAGCGGAGTATCGGTTGGTCGCCGATTAAAATCTGTGACGCAATGCCGAATAGCCAATTAATGGTAAGGCAATTAATAGTGAAGAGCTATTAATATTATATTGCGATAAGCACTGATAAGACTAAGGTCGTCAGATGTTCTAGCTACTGAACAAATGGGAAGCAAGATGTCGAACACGAGGTTATGAGCTGGCATTAATTGCGATAAGCACTGATAAGACTAAGGTCGTCAGATGTTCTAGCTACTGAACGAATGGAAAGCAAGATGTCGAACACGAGGTTATGAGCTGGCATTAATTGCGATAAGCACTGATAAGACTAAGGTCGTCAGATGTTCTAGCTACTGAACGAATGGGAAGCAAGATGTCGAACACAAGGTTATGAGCTGTCATTATTTGCGATTGATATCATGATCATGAGGACTGCCCGTGAGGGGACGCAAAGTCTTAAAATGGCTCATGCATGAACACAATAACCTGAGGGAACTCGTGGCACTATCGACGGAGCACTTCAGTTGTTCCCGAAGATAAGCTATCAAGCAATAGTGGTGTCATGACGGAAAGCCGAAGGCAAGCTTGACCTGAGGCACCGATTATAAAAAGCTCACGTCATCCCCGACGATGGAACGAACCAAGCTCTAGCAGCAATCCACAGTCAGACATCACCAGCGAAGAACACCTTAAAATATTATTAAGAATTCTATCTACAAAAACCTTTACAATTACGTCTTTAAATCACCTTCGTGAATACGCTCTGTATGTGTTCGTGGAAACCAACTGCTTCTCAATACGCACACCAACGTCTCGTCGGAACTATCGGCGACGCAATTTTATATTGCAACGAGCGGGGTTGAACCCACATCTCCCCACACCTTTTGTTCTTAGCGATTATCAGCAATATCGGGTACGGCGTACATAGGTACATCACTACCGGACAATTGCCTTACGAAGAGTGGTCCGAAGAACGACCTAGGACGGACGAGGCAGAGTGGTAAGCTTTTATTCTTAGAGGATAAGAGATTGAGTCTGGGAAGACGAGGATAAAGGGACAAGGGATAGGCAGCTGTATTTAGTCTAATAAATGTTGTATTGAAACTGGGACTTAAAATACCCCTGTAACAGTGGCGGCTACCGTGGCCGAGGCCGTGGGCGTGGCGGACGTGGTGGACGCAGTGGACGCAGTGGACATGGTGGAAGCAGTAGAACCGGAGACAGCCACGAAAGTAAGTGCACTTATTGCAAAATTGACAGCCATACTACAGATGCATGCAGAAAGCGGAAACGCACTCAGGAGGGAGGAAACAACGGAGGAAACAACGGAGGAAACAACGAACGCATTTGCTTCCAGTGCGAGCTCCCAGGTCATGTCAAAGTCGATTGCGTCTCCTACAAACGTATAAAGGAGTGGTGGAAAGTAATGAAAGCCACCGCTACAGCAGCCCTCGCTACGACCGAAGACTGCGATCCCTTCTGACTAACTGCCTCTGCTCTCGCCGCCGCGGCCGCCGTGGCTCCGAAGTTGGTCATTGATTCCGGAGTGTCACACCATATGTGCAATGACCGCACCAGCTTCTCAACGTTCAAAAAGCTCTCACTTCCTATAGTAATCGAACTTGGAGACAACAATTCAGTCACTGCCAAGCATTACGGTTTCGTCGACGTTATACAAGGCTATCAAGTCAAAGCCCTCCATACTCCTACTTTTCGAGTTTCCCTTCTATCGATCAACCAGTTGGACTTGGGCGGGCATACGACTATATTTCAGGACGGAAAATGCTCCATAACTTCGCCATCTTCCTGCACTCTTGCCGGAAAACTAATCAATGGCATATATATCATAGTCCCCGCAACCGCACTCTTATTGACTACCGAGAACGGGAAAAAGAGAAAGAGAGACAGCTCAAGAGTACTAATCGCAGAGCCTACAATCGAGCTTATAATCGCAAAGCCTACAATCGAGCCTATAATGGCAAAGCCTACAATCGAGCCTATAATCGCAAAGCCTACAATCGAGCCTATAATCGCAAAGCCTACAATCGAGCCTACAATCGCAGAGCCTACAATCAGGCCTACAAACGAGTCATCAAGAGCACCTATCGCAGCCAAAACTAAGTCCACTCGAAAGTCTCTCACGATCTCAGAATCAAGAATATGGCACCGACGACTAGCCCATATGAATCCTACTGCCATAAAGTCTCTAGTCTAGGGATATACAAACGATGATTCAATGTGCACAGTCTGCATCCAGGCCAAGCACAAACAAAGGTTCATCAAAGTTCCAGTCAAGTGCACTACGAAGCCCTTTGAACTTGTACACTCGGATGTGTGTGGTCCCTTCTCTACACCAACCTTCAGAGACAATCGATATTATATACTATTCATCGATGACTACACGAGGTACACATCCGTATGGCTGCTCCCAAATACGAAAGCCGAGACCTGCACCTCAGCCTACCAGTCATTTGAGGTCCGAGTAGACTCAATGGGATACGAGATCAAGCGATTCCGGTGCGATAATGGATGGGGAGAATACGACAATAAGACTTTCCGATATGTCCTCGTGGCCCAAGGCACAACATACGAGCCATGCCCTCCGTATGCTCACCATAAGAATGGTGTTGCCGAATGTATGATCTGTACAATCACTGAAAAGGCCTGCGCGATGATGATTGACTCCCAGGCCCCCATTCAGTTCTGGGGAGAAGCGGTTAATACCGCAGTCTATCTCCATCAGAGATCGCCAAATGAAGGCCTGAAAAGAAGTGACCGCGATGGCTATCAAGCACCGTACGAAACGCCATACGAAATGCTGCATGGATTTGGAAAACCTACGCACAATGCCGACGGTAACAAGATATCGTATCAAGCTTCTCTCCACAACCTACACCGATTCGGATGCTACGCCAGCAGACTCATTCCCAAAGTCCAGCGCCAAGGCAAATTCAGCTCGAGATCAAAGCCCTGCATGATGGTAGGCTACACACACGACTCAAAAACGTTGTGGAGGTTATGGGATCACGAATTCCAGAGAGTAAAAGCCCAATCAGAAGTCGTCTTTGACGAAGAAAGGGATGCACACATGTCGTGTCAGCATGAAAGCAATGAGATCGACATATTTCAATTACCAGAAGATGAGCAATATGTCGAAGAAACAGATACCGGAGATGAGCCTCTCCGAGATTGTCAACCTACGCAGATAGGGAGTCAACCTACGCACATAGGTAGTCAACCTACTCAGATAGGTAAGAGAACCAAATCTCACATGCATGAAGCTTCTGACAAGGAAGCAGAAAACGCCCACAGCCGGCGCCTCCGCCGAGAGGATCAAACTGCCCAGCGTTCGGCAGCAAATGCAGAAAACATCGCCCACAGCCGGTGCCTCCGCAGAGAGGATCAGACTGCCCGGCGCTCGGCAGCAGCAATCAAGAAATCAAGCAAAGTACCGTGAGCAGCTCCAGCTCCAGCTCTGCCGATAGGGAGTCGTGTCACAAGAAGTCAAGGTATAGTCTACGCAGAAGCATTAAAGGCATCCGCAACAGATCCATTCACCTATGCGGAAGCTATGGAAAGCCCTCAACGAGATCACTGGAAAAGAGCCATGAAGGAAGAAAGCACGTCAATCCTGCTCAATAACACCTTCTCCGCTCTCAACTCCCAGTAAGCACGGCAACTGCAAGTTAAGCAGATTGGCTCTAAGTGGGTCTATAAGACTAAACGCAATCCTGACGGGTCCACATGATACAAAGCACAGCTAGTCATAAAAGGATACGAGCAGACGGAGTTTGGTGAGACTTATGCCCCTGTTGGGAAGCTAACTACATTTCGGTATCTCATCTCTCTCATCGGGAGATATGGGTGGAATATGGACCACTTGGATGTAGTGACTGCTTTCCTAAATCCCGAAATCGACGATGACGATATCTACATGACTCTACCAGAAGGATGGCCAGAAGGCTCCAACGCCCCAAAAATCGTTGTCAGACTCAGGAAAGCTCTCTATGGTCTTAAACAAGCTCCACGACAATGGCACAACGATATCAATGCCTTTCTACTTTCTCTTGGGTTCACACAGTCTTCAGCCGATCCCAACCTCTATCTCCGCAGCGACGGTATTCTGATACTTCTGTATGTCGACGACATCTCCATGTCATATCTGGAGGCTGCCACCAAAGCTGCGATCGAAGTCAAAGCGAAACTTTCAGAGAAGTACAAGATCACGAACCTAGGCCCGGCACGCCAATTCCTTGGCATCGAAATCCACCGCAATGATACCGGAATCAGTCTCGGTCAGAAAGCCAATATCGCCACAATCCTCAGATGATTCGGCATGGAGAATACTCACAGTGCCTCGACGCCTATGGATCCCAATGTAAAGTTGAACTTGGCCGAGGATCGGGAGAAGAAGGAACTGGAACAGGAAGATATCACAGACTATCAAGCAGTTGTAGGATTACAAATGTACGCAGCACTTGCAACTCGGCCAGATATCTCGTATGCGGTTTCTGCTCTTTCTCGTTACAATTCGCGGCCATTCACCAGCCATATGACCACTGCTCAGAGAGTCCTTCAGTATCTCAAATCTACAGCTGATTTTCGTCTACACTTCAACAGCAATGGCATTGGCATTGGCATTGGCATCGCCATCGCCATCGCCATCGCCATCGCCATCGCCATCGCCATCGCCATCGCCATCGCCATCGCCATCGGCAATAGTCTCGTACGATATTCGGATTCCGATTGGGCCAATGACAGCGCCGACCCCAAGTCTCAGGGAGGCCATGTGTTTCTTGCCAGCAATGGAGCTATCTCGTGGCGGTCTCGAAAGCAAAGTCTCATCGCCATGTCAACTCTCGAGGCCAAATTCATCGCCTGCTCGGAGGCCTCTAGAGAAGCGAAATGATTACTTCAACTACAGAAAGACATTCATGGCAAAGACTTACCACCGCTGCCAATCAATTGCGACAATCAGGGTGCTCTCACCCTTATCACCACGGGAATCATCAAAGCTCGAACTAAACACATCGACGTTTGCTATCACAACAGTCGAGATCTGCATAGACGACGAATAGTCAACTACACCTACGTGCACACAGACGAAAATGTGGCAGATATACTCACGAAAGCACTTGCAAAAGATAAGCATACGAAGTTCACGAAAGCAATGGGTCTATGGTAACAAGGAGGTCGATTGAAGGTTGGATTTAAGGTTGGATTTAAGGTTGTTTCACTTTTCTTTTGGGCACGTGGATTTCCTTGTCTCTCTATGGATGGCCATCCTCAGGCTACGGTAGTACTCTTTCCCTGCTCACTTGCCACGCAGGGTTTTAAGGAGGCTACTATGGAAATTACAGTTTGTTTGCTCCTTTGTTTGTTTTCTTGCTCCACGGAGCGTAGCAAGAGGGGGGAGTGTTGCATATATGGTTTATCTCCTGTTGTATGGCTTCAGTTGGGCTGATGCATAATCTCTCTAAGATGATGGTCATTCCATACTCAGCTGGAGATGCCACTCAGCTGGAGATGCCAGCTGAGTGCGCATGCATGCGTACAAGACATACAAAGACATACTCCAACTACCGCGTATATAAGTCCATGAATGTACCTGTACTTTAGAATATACAAGCTTCTAGCAATCAGTATTTCAACATAGGCTGTTGAATTGTGCAATACAGATGAAGTTTCTTTGATCTATCTGAAGATAAAATCGATGCCTTGTATACAAAGAGAGTCGGAGATCCCGCGGTGATCATTAGACACGGTGGTCGCTATGGGATGTGGAGTGGCGAAGTGGCGGGTAGCAAGAGTGAAAAATTGTGTAGGGGTGTATCGGCAACTCCAAATAATTTCGAGAGACCTCTCTAGACCTCGTTCTAGGCCATATAGTAACATAGGCCCGTTTGTTTATTCCTCAACAGAGGGTTTGTTGTGTATTTATCCGAGAATCCAACCTCACCAGCTAACTTTTATGTATCTACAGGACGGAGTAGAAACATCCACTAAACACGTACGCTTGAGAGAGGCGCTCTTCTTCCGCTCGTGCGGACGGTTTTAGCGGTGGGCGTGAGTAGGGATCGACTCGCGTCTGTTGACCCCTTATGTTCAGAATGAAAGCTAGCAATGTAGAAGACTCCCAAGAGATGGGCAGACAGCACCTAACATTAGCAATATGTTGGAGCGTCTCTGTCTTTCAGGGCCCTTACGGTTGCCGTTTGGGGTGTTTGACTGAATCCTGGGGCAGCACTTGTGCAATTGATATTCAGAAAAGATGCCGTCATGATATCGCTTTTCATATGAACATCATCGACCGAATCTATTTGCGACCACTGGGCATGATAGAAACGCTCTCCCGTCAAAACTGATGAAAACCGCTGCCACAATCAACCGAATATCTGTGATAGATCATGATGAGCTGATCATGATGGATCGGGGCGTAAAGTATATATTACGTACTACAAAAGCCAACAGATGGGAGTAAATGGAAGGACCTATTCCCCACAAATCCATTGCACATCTGTTGTACCCCAGTTCCGCCCCGGTAAAGGAGAAGCTCCCGCTCCTCGCAACAACTCGCATTAGACCGAAATCCGAATATTCCATACGGGTCTAGCGAGATGAGGAAGAGAGCGCACAATCATAAGGAACCGAGTTTTCACGGGCCAGTATGAAGCAGTGAAGTTCGGTGCAATACACGCGGATATCTCTGTCATACTCTAGTAAGAGTGAATACAGTATGAATAAACAACAAACAACAACACGCGGATATCTTTCAATTGGCAATGCAGCGCAGCAACCAGAATCACTCATGACGCGACATTTCCAGTGGCCATTGATGCGGCCATACGTCGAATTCCCTAACACCCGAACAAAGCTTGATCATTATAAAGTCTCCATTATGATCTATCTTTAGGTATTTCGTAACTAGAGCCACCAAAACCGAGGAACCAGGAAACAACGCCAGCTTTTTGTAGAAATTTTAAGCCACCTTTAACCATTGGTATGCGACCGCGAGGAAGCAAATTTCGCAGTGTCCCATTTGCCGAACCCACTCACAGCCCACCGAGCTGATCCATCAACTCTTCAACCTTCTTCTCCTCATCCTCCACTATCATCGGCGTCTGCGCATTGGGCTCTTTCCTCAACGTCGCAAGTGGCTTCTCAGTCTGGGCTTTTCCGGGGAGCAGTCCTTCGCTGACAAGAATAGCATCGATACTCTCGGAGAGCAGCCCGTCTTTGTGTTTGGTAGCCTTCGTTTTCTTGCCAAGGTGTGAATTGGAGCGTTTCGCGACCTTGTTGAAACCAAACGTGTTCGGCTTTTTGCCGCCGTTGGTGCCTGGTTTGTGGGAATGATTTCGTTTCGCCATGGCTTTCGGTGGTGACGTTGAAAGTCAGTTTAACTTTGAAGTCAAACATTTAACGCATGCCCAGCCACTAGACCAGAGATCGTTAGTGTCAAATAGAGATGCTAAATTTAGTGGCGAGTGAGAATAAATGTTTGACGACTCAGTAAACTTAAAGCTTACTCACAGATATTATGATCAAGGCGGTAGTGGTTGCGGGACGTTTGTTTTCATGCAGGACATTGCGTATAGTATAATATAAGATATATCATATGCTTTAAATTAACTCACTGGCGCCCAATTGAACTCCTCGAATTTACGCACGGCAACAATAACGTTCACCCGTTTTAGACATCCAGAGACACGCATGGTCTAGTGAGATCTTACCCCACAATCTAGATTGTCGACACGTAAGATAGTGCAGTTCAATAACTATAGGATGGGAAACTTCTGATTTGTCTCAGCGATAAAGAATAGGATTTTACTTGGATGGAGATAGATTGAGCACTCGAACCCGAGGGACCGAGAGAAGATTAGCCCTAAGTTTCTAGTGGGGAAATTTGTGAGCAGTTAACTTATATGATGTTTTACAATGGAGCCGTCACACTTTCCATAAAATGGACATGAAATTTACTGAGAGCGTTCGGTTTCATATACTTTCACTCGATAAGTCCGAGACTGACGGGGCCGTAGCCGTACCATCATTATCTAAAGTTCGGGTAATGATGGAGACTGGGCTCTGAAATAGATACTCTCAGTATGTGCAATAGGATTGTAACTACGACTCTTGGTTCATATAGAGGCTGCCCCCATTTCTAACTAGGCGTTCACTTTCGATACTTAAGTATCTACTACAATGCTGTCATTACTTCATAATATATCACCCACCGCATCTTGAGTGACTCTCTGTGACGCTAGGCTTCACGTTTCATGACCAAGCACAACCTCCTGCGGGGTGGAATCAGGCTCGTAAGCGGGAAGTCACCCCCCAACGGTTCCGCCACAAGCAGAAGCTTCCTTCGACACACTTCTCACCATTCACTGCAATTGGATTGGTTGGGGAGCAAACAACCACCGGTCGACCTGCCGGTCAGCATTGGTTTCACCACTATTAGAGCTTCTTTTCTTGCCAAGAGGAAAATTCTGGTGGTGTATATACCCAACGGCACGCCAGCAATGATCTAGGTTCCACCCCACAAGCCACCTCCAACCATATCACCACCCGCCCCCCCCCCCCCCCACTTGGTCATATAATATCCCATATAGTACCTCACCGACTCGGTGCCCACTCCGTATTCTCAACGAACAGTGTGTTGCCTCCATATACCAATTGGGTGACAGCTACTGGCTGCTGGGATACGCCATCAGGAGATGGGTCTGCAGGCGGACGGGGCAGATCACATTCTCTGACGAGTCGCAATGCAGGAGGGAGGGCTTGGAAGCAGTGACAGACAACAGTAACAATGTGGGTGGATCGCCTGGTCTTCCTGTATTCGGGACCAATGGATAACTATGGTTGAACATTCCATTATTCTTGATCCTGTTGGTTGGGAAGTAGACTTTGAACTTGTGGTTCGATAAGTAATAGCGTCATGTTTTCCTGTTTGACGGTTTCAGTTGATTGTGGGCTATGGTTTCTGCATTGCTGTTAAAGAAAGGGACAGATACTGAATGCTAAAACATCTAAGAAGATTAATGCCATATTCAATAAGGCATGAGGCTACTTACTGAACAACGTACCTTTGCCCATTTCACCCCCGTAGGGTATGAGAATCAGAAGAGGGGTTGAGTATTGATCATTCTGCTAGGGTAATCGGTTGAGATGGCTGGAGTACACTGGGTTCATAGTTTCCCGCCATGAATTCACAGTCTTCTGCGAACCCGTTGGTGCTCTCTTAATCCAATCAATAACTCCCTTCCACCACCAGCGCTACCGGCAGCACCACTTGTTTCTCTTGTTTCTCTTCTCCCTTCTTCTCCCGCCAGCAATGGATATCCAAGAAGGGGAGGTCACGGTTCCATCACCAGCGATTTGCGTAACCGAGTGAGGCACTGTGATGGCCCCCATTCCCCATGCATACGAGTCATGGGGTATGGAGGGGCGCGGTTACCAAAACAGACTTGTCGTCAACCTGCAGCAGAGGTCATCCACAAATCGAAGATCTATAGGAATGCATAACTTTTGAGGCTGCGCAGTGCAGGGTGTAAAACACCGGAGGGGGTAAAGCAAGAACACGAGGAGGTTGAAACAACCTTGAACCATGGAAGCAGGAGGTTCCATCCAGCTCCTCTAGAGCCAAAATGCTGGCACAGCAGTGCAATGAATGGAGTGAGCGAAAAACAAAAGTAAAAAACATTCGATAAATTATGAAAATAAAATCGATCGTGCAAGAACAAAGGGAGTTTCCGGCTTTTTTCGTCGGCCCTATTCGTTCCCTGATCAAAATGAAACAAATAAGCAGAGAGTGCTGCCTAGTGCAGTCGGTCTGAAGGCTACAGACAGACAGACAGACACACCTTTTTTATTTTCGGCAGTGAGAAGGAAAGAAATACGAAAGAAAGACTCTGTCGAGCTCTATCAGGCTATCTATCCGGAGAGTACATAACTCCTACAGCGGGCGTTGGATTATTGTCCACCTAATTGGAAGTGTATGTATATACGTAGAGGGGGGGCTAGGTGGCTGTCTGTTGTTTGTTGTTGACACTGATGATGATGCTTTGTGTTTTATTCTCGTTTGCTGAGCGAAAGAGAGGTAGCGACTGTGGCTCTCATAGGTGGGCTACGACGTGGATTGGGGAGGTGGTGGTGGCCATGGATGGATTATCATGCTGCAGCGCACCAGAAAATATCCATCAAAAAGAGCCTGGCATCCTCTTTTGTTGAAACTTAAACTAAACCTCTCCGCCCGAAAAAAAGATATCTTCTGCTTTTCTCGAGTTATTTGAGATACATAGCTTCATCTTCATCTTCACCCTCCCATCGTCTTTGTTCTTCCTCTCTGGTGCACAAGACAAACGTCACAGGTGCAACACCGCCGTCGCACACAGAACCTGCCCCTCTTTCCCTCTTTCCTGCTTTTCTATCTCATCAACCCCATCACACCAAATTTCCGACTTCCGACTCCCGACTCCCGACTTCCCGATCGACGTCATCGCATAATTCCTCTCGAAGAAAGAAAAAGAAACACTCCGAACCCATCTAAGTAGGACCCTTCAACAGTTGCAGCGGCCTAAGCGGCCTCGGAAGCAATACAATGAGTTACAACTATTATGGCGTCGACCCCGCCCGCACATATTATATCCCCACTCAACCGCCACCACCTGGCTACCCAGTGAACGGATATCCTCCAGCGCCGCAATCACCCACTGCCGCACCTCCTGCTAGACCCCACACCACCGCACCCTTCCCGTCTCCTTCGCAGTATGGCCCACCTGGTGCCGTCTACTATGGCCCTCCGCAGCAAAATGGTCACCCACCCCCAGCACCTGCTGCAGCCCCTCCGCCTCCATCGGCCGCTGGATATCCACCGCAAACGCCTGCGGCACCGGCACCACCACCACCACCCGGAGCTGCTTTCGGCGATATGTCGCCGGAACAACTCCAGGGAATGATAGATCAGCTTAAGAACTTGAAAATGAGCAAGTCGTCGCCAGCGCCCAGTCCACCAGCCGTGCCAGTAGGTCATAATGGTCATCCAAGTCACTCACCACCTCCTCGTATTAACACCTCGATGCCACCCCCTCCTCCTGGCCCGCATGGAGTACCGCAGTCGGCTCGAGGTCACCATCCGACACCATCGCAGTCTACGCAATATCCGCCATATCCTTATTCTTATCACAAGCCGGCTTCACATAGTGGGGAACTTTCTCCATCGGCCCCCCCGCCGCAGGGATATGCCCCGTCGCAACCAAAGGCCCCGGGCCCTATGCCGGGTTCCTTTTTCCCGGATCAAGCCCCACCGCATGCACCCTCCGCACCAAAAACTCCAGCACCGCCTCAGGGTCGTCCCGAGCCCGCAAGAAAGGTGTCGGAACAGACATCGGAGACTTCATTTGAAAGTGGTAAATCACATGATCTGCATCAGGCCTATGATCAATGGGGCGGAAAGTTGGTAGAGATTTCACAAGGACGGGAGCCAAGGCCGAAGCCAAAGCTTATTGCGTTGTTCCGAGGGATCGCAGCCTATATGGTGAGGACAATAGTCACTGCTGAAGTATGGATATGCTAATATCAGGACGTTAGATTGCTCTGTTGGAACCCACCCAGAGCTGTGTTGTAACATTAGGAAAACTTATCCAGTTTTACCATACCTTCCCTGTATCCGAAAATGAGGCGGGCGAATGGCGAGGTTTGTGCACCCATCCACGTGGCTTTGAATTTGTCCCACTAAAATTGGTTGTAATTAGCATTCTTCAATAACCGTTCCCCCAAATCATTATCAGAACTCTTCTGTGCTCTCAACGTCGAACACCATCTCGTCCCCATCAAGCCCAACCAGGCGCCCACTTTACCTGGACTGACGCCTCGCGGGTTTGAAGTATGGATGTTTACACAGTTGATGGCAGCTCCTGAGCGTGAATGGCTCCGGATCTCCAGGATCCTGGAACACTGGACCATCTTTGACCAAGGCCACGAAATGCCCAAACTGATTCCACGAAAATGTTTCCCGCAAAATGAAGACCGCGCTATCTATCAAGGCTGGTGGCAGGCCGTCCGTGAAGACTACCCAGAAGACTCTTTCGATTCCGATGAAGAACGAAAGGTTCCTCTTAGTCTTCCCGAGCCAGGAAGGCGAAGAGGATATTCTATTCGTGGGGGAGACCTACCGCATGCGCATGAATCTATCAACGAGGATGATTCCAAGGACTCGCCACCTCCTGCCCCACCATCTCTCACACGGCAAAGGACCTCGAGACCATACTCCACCAAAGAAATTCCCGATCCCCGCGAATTCCTGACGCCGGATGAGAAGGAAAGCTCACCTACTGAGCGCTTCCGCCAACCGTATGGTTCCACCGCCCCCAACCCCCAATGGAAGGAAGACGTTAGGAGGGATGATATCAACCCACGGCCCACTCTTGGTGAGGAGCCAGTGCGGCCGCCTACACGTTCCCGTAGCGTCAAGACGTCAAAGACGCCAGTAAGCAAGGAGCCTCTGTCGTCGTCTCGTCGCGCCACGAAGCGTGGTCGCAGCGCGCATCGCAAGCGCGAGGAATCGCCCGATGCGCGGTACAACAGCGACGACGAGTACGACGAGGCTAAATATGACGGCTACGGAAAGAGATATGAAGGCGATGGATTGTATGAGTCACTGCACGTTATTGGCTACGGAGCTGCCCTCAGTAGGGCTCCGAAAACGTTGGCGGCCGCTAACAGTTGGGCATTGAGCAGATATGAAGAACCTCCCTTAAACAGTTCACACCATTATCACCACGCGAGAGAACCGAGTCGTGGACCGCCAAAAAGTAGAGCGCCGCCACCACCACCACCACTGGAGAAGGATATCAGAGAGTACACATATCAGGACCAGTATGAGAGAGAGAAGGAGTATGTTCCACCGACTGTGAATGCGGGTGGGAGACGACTGCACAGAGAGAGAGGCGGTGATCCGCATGGTGGAGGCAGGGATAGGAAGAGCGGGCCATGGAGGTAGGCTCCCTAGGTTTTTTGTTTCCTTTTTTGAGATCACCCTCATTTTCCTACCCTCCCCTAAGAGAGTCGGTTAAAAAGGAGGAAAGTTAATGCGGTCATGAGGTAACGAAGTTATTATGTTGGTAACGATGACTATGTTATGTGAATCACGGCTGCATTAAATGGGGTGGGTACGGATGGAGGGTTGGTTTATAGGGAGAGCAGGGAGTTGAGGAGTTGAGGAGTTGGGGTATGGGTGGGAGCGGGGTTCTCATGAAGAAGGATGGGAACGGGCGGATATTTGTGGCTATAGTGATACCTGTGGTTTCTTATGTATTTTCATAGTTGCGGTTATGTATGGATGGATATCTTACGATGTACGTTTTTTTGGTGTGTTTGTTTATTTTATAGTTGTAGGTGGAGGCTCTCTGTTTCCTCATTCTCTCACAGATCTCTCTTCCTCCTTCTCTCTAAAAGCTCGAGATACCAATCAATCAGTGCTAGCTATAGGAATTTCCTTGGGATCAGTATCATTATCATTTTGTGTTCCTTTCTCATAACGTACCGTAATTCCAGAAAAAGCAGCGAGTGATAGCTAATGATGATGACCGCATTGCTGCCCACTCGTTAAAAATGATTTCTTTCTCTATTCGAGTGTCTCCTCAGATGCCTCTCTTCTCATGGCAGCGTTATTGTACACGGTAACCAGGAAAAGCTTTTCAAATTCTGCTGTTTTTTTTTTCCCTCACCGGTAGCCCATCGCCATGTGGCCCCATAAATATCGCCTTTTTCTTTTATGAATTTTCGTCTCCATTGAGGAAAGTATACCCTCAGCCTTCTTTTTATTAATCTCCACTGCCCCATTGCCGTGTTTGTTGGGCTTTTTTAATTTTCCGACCATGGACGGATGGATGGCTGGCTGAACAGCTAGCTGAGCAGCGCACCGCAGCGCTGCAATGCAATGCAAAGACCCTCTCATTGCAGAGTGCAATGTGCAGATATGACTGCCTATGTTGCAATTGCAGATGCAGATGCATGCGGTCTCTCCTTGTCCGCCCAAGGCCGCCCTAGAATGGGAGAGAGAGTCTTGTCTGCCTTGTTGAAGCGGGGATGGTTGTCCCCAGAGGAGTTGGTGGGATTGCGTCATGGCGAGATGTAGTCACCGGGCGTCACTCGAGGGAGAGAATATATCGACTTGCACAAGATGTGGAAATAGGGATTATTGCGCCATATACATATTATCGGCTATATATATAAGCAAACATATGGGGGCTGTGGCCGGGGTATCTTATCTACTCCCACATCTACAGTTTCGGCCTGACTTCCCTCTTCCATCCCTGTACTTCCGCTACTATTTCTGCGCATCTCTCTCCGATAGCAAGGACTGTCAGCATCGGACTGTGTTCATTAGCATCTCCACCCAATAGAAGAAAGAAATAGGGATGGCCCACTTGATAGTAACCATAGACGGAAACACTCCCGCGTCCGCGATCCTCACACCCGCGATGCCGCGTATCTTTAAATCCGGACCCACGACTGCCATTACGTCTTTCGTGACATCTCCAATCTTTGTAGTCCCCGCTGGGTGGTAGACAGTATGTGCGACTCTCCGTCCGTATTCACTTAGATCTTTGTCGGACTGCACCTCTAGACCGGGCGCAACTTCACGCTTGAGATACGACTTGAATGGTTCCATTTCTGCCACCTTCCTCGCAGCCCTGAAGCCGTCGACTAGTGTTTGTGCGTCGTACTCCTCGGGGTCGGTGAAATAGCGGAAGTCAAGCGCTGGTTTGACGTTGGGGTCTGAAGAGGTGAGGCACATCCTCCCGATACTCTTTGGCCGCGGGATATTGGGGGTCATGCAGAATGCGTGTAAGGGTGCTTCGTACCCGAGACGTGAGGTATTGATGCAGAACGGGATTTGGTAGGTGTGCATCATGATGTCTGCCACACCGTCTCCGTCGCGGTCGAGGAAGATACCTCCGTCTGAAGTCATGGTGGTTTCTGGGGGCATGGCTTCCTTGAGCTCCCAGATCATGATGCTCTCCGGGTGGTCTAGTAGGTTTTCGCCAACGCCCGGGAGGTCGTGTTGTACCTCTATCCCCAGGTCTTCTAGTTGGCGTTTTGGTCCGATCCCGGAGAGGAGAAGGAGGCGGGGGGTGTCGATTGCGCCGGCGCAGAGGAGCATTTCCGTTTTCGCGGCAAGAGTGAGGGAATGGCCGGGCTTTAGGGTGATGTTTACGCTCTCCGCCTTCTTTTTGGGTTCCTTGGAGAGGTTTAGCCTGGAAACCCACGCTTCGGTGAGGACTGTGAGATTTGGCTGCTTCTCCTCCCCGCTAATAATTGGGTGGAGATACGCTACGCTTGCCGAGCTCCTCTTTCCATCCTCGGGGTTGTAGGAGACGGAAAAGAAACCAACACCCTCGCCGAATCCGCCCTCGGACCGCACCGTCTTGTTGAAATCCTCAACTACTGGGATATCAAGGGCTTTCGAGCACGACTTCACCCAATCTTTGACGAGTTTGTTACGGTGCTTGGGGTGCACTGGTCGGATCGTGTTGCGGAGCTGGTCGATGCAGCGAGTGATGGTGGGGAAGTCCCAACCTGCGGCGCCCATGCTTACCCACTCGTCCATATCCCGTTTGAAGGGCCGGTACGAGATGAGAGTGTTGTGCGAGCTGCAACCGCCCAGAACTTTTGCCCGGGAGTGGCGGATGTGGGAGTTGCCTGAAGTGGGTTAGGGGAGAACTTGCGGACCCCCGGGAAGGGATATATACCCATCGGCTGCTCTGTGGTTCTGTAGTCATAGTCTAATTCTCCGCCTAGTAGTGATAACCATTCCCTCAGTTGTAATACACGCTCATCGTTGTAGTCAGATGGTCCTGCCTCAACCAGCATAACGGTCTTGTCGGGAAGGTAGGATGATAGTCGGGAAGCAACGACACAGCCAGCTGTGCCGCCTCTATGGGGTGGTCAGCATAAGAATTGTACTCGAAGGGTCTCCATTACATACCCTACAATAATATAATCCGGACGGTAGTCTACAGGAATGGTCGTAGTGGTCATAGTGGAGTGATGGGATAATGATACGGGCTTCTGCTGGAGATGTTCATATGGATATGAATATGGATCTGGAATCCTCCGGTTGAGCGAGAATATAAGGCGAAGGGAATGAAATTGAATTCTCCCTATCAGCTATCTCTGGCTGGAGACGAAGAGAGGGAGATGATGTGGAGATATTCTCGTTTCGACGGGAACCAATGAAGCCAACATCAACAGTGCAGCCCTTAACCCGCCGAAGCGTGTGGTATGGATCGCACTACCATTTCAGGCTACGGTCCAGGGCCCCAGGTCGCTTGAACCCTTGCTGCCGTGACGTATGTTTGTTTACTAATCGTTTCTTAAACAAAACGCCCGCTGCGCAGCACAATGCTAGTAGCACTTTGCATATCGCCAAGGACCGAGAGCTGCTCGAATCATCAAATGATATGAAGGGGAGTAGAGTACGGTAACTGGGGCAGGAGTGAAATCCCATCCAGAGCATTCAACATACATACGCACAAACAAACATTCAACATGTCCACCCTGTCCGCCTCCCCTCCCCCCTTCCCAATCCAAACCCACTACGTCAATGGCAAACCCCACCACTCAGACACAAGCACATTCACCACCTACAATCCCTCCACCGCCACGCCCTTAGCAGAAGTCTACACCGCCTCCCCAGCAGACATTGACTTCGCCATCACCACCTCGCAGGAGGCCTTCAAATCTTGGTCCAAAACGACCCCCGTCGAGCGTAGTCGCATCCTCCTCAATGCCGTCAAACTCTTGCGAGAGCGCAATGACGATATTGCAAGAATCGAGTCCTTGGATACGGGGAAAGCTTTTTGCGAGACGTCAACAGTGGATGTAGCCACCGGCACGGATGTGCTCGAGTATTTTGCCGGGTTGGGAATGGGAACGGGACAAGGCAAGACGATACAGCTGAGAGAATCCGCGTGGGTTTATACCAGGAAAGAGCCACTGGGGGTTTGTATTGGTATTGGGGCGTGGAATTATCCCATCTAGATGTAATCCCCCGCTCTCACTTCTGAAGTAGCGTTGACCGGGAATAGAGCGCTGTGGAAATGTGCACCCGCCCTAGCCGCGGGCAATACCTTTGTCTTCAAACCTTCCGAGGTGACGCCGTTGACGGCCTACATCCTCGCCGAGGTCCTCTCCAAAGCCGGGCTTCCACCCGGTGTCTTCAACCTAGTACACGGCCTTGGCCCAGTCGGCGCAGCTCTCTGTTCCGATCCCCGAGTCGCAAAGGTCTCTTTTACCGGCCAGCCATCAACCGGAATCTCCGTCTACACCGCTGCTGCAAAATCACTAAAAGCCGTAACCCTTGAACTCGGCGGGAAATCCCCGTTCATCGTCTTCCCCGATGCCGACCTCGATGCGGCCGTGGACGCCTGCCTCGCCGCAAACTTCTTCTCCTCCGGCCAGGTGTGCACCAACGGCACCCGAGTCTTTATCCACGAACACATCTACGGCCGCTTCTCTGCGCTCCTGGTACAGAAGGTCACAGACTGCATCCGCGCTGGGGATCCCCTCCATGCCGACACAAACTTCGGTCCTTTGGTCTCCAAGGCACATTACGAAAGAGTACTCTCCTATATCCACCACGGCATCTCCGTCGACAAGGCCACACTCCTCCTCGGCGGACCCCAGAAACCCACCACCCTCATGGCCCCCTTCACAGAGGGCTACTACGTTTCCCCAACGATATTTACGTACTGCACCGACAGCATGCGAATCGTCCGCGAGGAGATCTTTGGGCCAGTAGCATGCCTGCTCACATTCTCGACGGTGGAGGAGGTGATATCGCGGGCGAACGATACCAAGCTCGGACTCGCCGCGGGCGTGTTCACGAGGGACTTGAACACGGCCAACAAAGTGATGGCGGAGGTACAAGCGGGTATATGCTGGGTGAATAACTGGGGAGAATCGCCAGCGCAGATGCCGGTGAGCGGATGGGGGTATTCCGGGGTGGGCTTCGAGAATGGAAAGGAGGCGTTGCGGCAGTTTGTAAAGAACAAGAGCGTATTGGTGGAGAATGGGGTGGTGGTACCGGTGTTTGCAAAGTTGTAGGTGGAACTTGTTTAGTTTGTACCTTGTGTGATACAGCCACCCCAAGTTTTGCATGTTTGTATATATTGTCTACGAACACATTATGCACTGAGGTAATGAAGAATACAAAGAGCATCACTGTACACCGGCTTCTGTCGGCTTCCTACCTGCAGCGCAGTATGCACGCACGCACCCCCTCAATCCCGCATCGCAGATGGGGCTTGCTTGCAAGATGGTGTTGTTTTTACTTTTTCTGTGAGTGTGTGCCCCGGAAACAGCATCAGGGTGGAGTATACCTTGTCATGATATGTCATTCGACATAAAGATTTCGATGAATATTGAGGGTAACTTTTATTACTCTACCAATCTAAACGAGCAATCTGAAATAAACCAATAAAAAAAACCAAACGCTACATATGCGCTGAACCAGACAGAAATCAGAAGTGTTGAAAGTGGGGGGTGATAAAATCAAGCAGAGCAGTAAATGTTATGAAGTCAAGGTCCCAAAATCAAATTCATGTACCTACTAGATACGCCTTCTCTGCCTTCTTACCTGGGGTAGTAGTAGCAGGAATGGGAGGAGGTTTTCTCGCTGGGGGTTTTCCGCCGCGAGGTGCTGGCTTGATGAGGGCTCTGTAGTCCACGCCCGGCTCTTTGGCTGCGGTAGGTGTGATTGATTCGGCTGCGTGTGCAGCCTCGGGTTCGGGTGATTCTTGAGTATCGGTGGATTGGGATTTCTCGGCGTCGGCGGCCTCAGCATTTACCGCTTCCTCGAATCCTCCCACCTCTTCACACTCCCCCTCTACCTCTTCCTCCACCTCCCCTGGATCGTTCCTCGCCCTCAGCTCCTCCGCCTCCCTCCACGCCTCACTAATCGGCGTATCCCTATACTTGCTACACTTTCCCCCACTCTTCTGATGGACCTTACACATCAACACCTCTGTCTCCTCCTTACTAACCTGCCCGATCTCTTCAATCCCTCTCGCTTCCAGCTCGTCAATGAGGACATCACACAGATGATCCTGTTTCATAAAATTGATGCCCGCCTTCTTCTTGATCCCCAGTCTGCACTTGGCCACATACCGCTCCAGCGGGTTCTTGATCTTATTATCGATCTGTCGTGGACACAGCATTGTCATATACTCCCTGCGCTTTCCAGAGATATCGAGGCGCATAGCCGCCCACACCATCTGTGTCTCGTTCCCCAGACTCCCACAGTAGCACGGAAGACTCTTGCGTGAGCTCCACAGGTTCGTGTCGTCGTTGTAGCTGTACCCGTGGGTGGGGCCGTTCCAGTTATATGGCGTGTTGCAGACCGGGATGGAAAACATACCCGGTGTAGTGGGATCGGTGATGAATTCGGCGCTGGGACCCCAGGAGAGTGAGGGTGCGGAGGAGAGGGAGTCGAAGGCGTCACTCTCGCCGCCGTATGTGTGTCGGTGGGTTAGGAACGAGGATTTGATGATATCTTCGACCGAGGCGTCGAAATTTTGTAGTTGCTCCCACCCCCAGGGTTCTTCGACGTGGTGGGAGGGCGCCATCCCCCGGTCCACCCAGCGGTAGAGGTAGCAGACGGTTTCGTTCCGGACTGTGGGGGAGACGGGGATACAGGCGCGGAGATGCTCGGGGCCTGTGTTGTCGGCAAGGCAGGCGGGGACTGAGACTGCTTGTTTGTCTACGATTTTGTGTTTGGAGACTTTTCTGAGGAGGTCGGTGGTACAGGAGATGAAGTGTTTCTGGCTCCGCATTGCCGCGTTGAGGGTTTTGAAGTACATGTTCTTTGTCATGGCATCCTCGATGCTTGAGTCAGTCCATTGGTGGAGAGAACCACGGTCGGCGGGGAGGAAGGATCCCATTGCAAGAGCGTTCGAGAGGTGTGTTGCGCCTGTGATGTATTAGCGACCGTTTGCCGGTTGGCAAATATGGGATGACTTACCATCCTTCCCAACGTTTGCACTTGCAAACATGCGGTTAACATTTTCCTTCAGCAAGCGTCTCGAGAAACGACCAGTCTCCTGAATCATCCAGGTCATATGTGCTGCGTTGTGATCGTGTGGAAGGTCTGATCCATGCCACGCAAAGGACTCAAAGACGTCTCTCAGATACATTGGCATGGCGAGGTTGACGCCTACGGGGAGCAGCATCTGGACCGCCCTCCTGGTTCCGTCCAGTTTCTTTGTCATATTCCGAAACCCGATCGGAGCAAGCGGAAACTTCCTGAAATCGCCTCTTGTCGCGACTCCCCGACTCCAGACATCCATCAATAAGTCGCTAGCGGAACCACCCTCCCCGTATCTCGAACGGTCCTTAAGATCAAAGCTCTCCACCGAGCCCCAGGAAGTAATTTTATCACCGGGCTTTAGTTTGGAGACGGGAGGTTGTTTCCGCTGCGCATCGAGGTATGAAAGCGGCGCATCAGGGCTCGGTGGACTGTCGCTAGCAAGGCTGCTGACGGTGTTTTTCACCCACCACCATTTCCCCTGTGCCCATTGAGCAGTGCCCGTAAAAAGCTGCTTGAGATCCGACCACGCCTGCTCAGTCGCATGAGAAAAGCCTTTAGGCTGCATCGTCCGTCTAAAGTCTGGAAAGATTGAACCCCACGACCCAAACCACCCTATGCTACTCGCAGCAACATCGTTTGCACGCGCGGAGGGACTTACGTCACCAGAAGCCCAGCGATCCCACTGCCCTGCCTTTTTCCCATTGACATTCCACCAGTCCTGAAGCGTAGAGCCAGCGGGATTATGTATGGGGCTGGGTCCGTTCAGCCAAGCACCAGGAGTGTTCGGACCGCTCTCCACAGTCATCATCTCGTTGACGGTATTGGTAATGGTATCCGTACGCCATTGGTCGAAGTCAAACCCTGGGAAGTGATTTAAGCGTCCCGTACTGTCGAATTGAAGGCCCGTAACACGCGAGGCCTGGTAGATGATGTAATCTTGGATGTGTGCCCAAGGGACAAGGGGGATAAGGGATCCGATGGCACTTTGGACAGCCCAGATGCTGACTTGGATGAAGAATTGCCAGGCTTTGGCTCGCTCGTGCTCCCCCTTTGTGGGAGATGTGTAGAAGTTTTCAAGTACCATCTTGTTGACCATAGAGCCAAGGTTACTTTGTGCTGATTCCATTGCATTCTGGAGCGGTCAGTTGGTAAGGAGAGAGATTAGGCATACGGGGAGGAGTAGGGAGGGAGGCGTACATGAACAATTTCAGTGATAGTCAGCATATGAGTAGCACTAGTCAAGGCAAAGAAAACATTCCTGGCGGTCTCAAGATCCTCGATACTTTTGACCACAGTAGGGCAATCGACCATGCACAGGTGCGAAGTCCCAATTGCACACTTGTAGTTATTGATACCCAGGTAGTCGAAGGCGATAGTCGAGATTAATCCATTCTTCTTGAAGTATTCGCGGTCCTGGTTTGCTAGGGTATAATTGAGCATCCACTCGTAGGTGCCAGCGACGTGCCAGTTGATCTGGCTGGGGTCGAAAGCGTACGATTTGCAGATATCTACCGCGTCTATGTCGGATTGCGCGAGCTGATGGAAGAGCTTGGTGTCGTTGAACATGCATTCGACAATGTCGGTGATATCTAGTGCTACGTTACCGTTGATCAAGGTGATGTTGCCGGGTTTTGCGGGCTGGAGGGCATCCTCGGAAGCGAGGGTTGCCTCGAATTCATCAGAATCGGCCGCCGAATTGGAACTTTCGTCAACTAGTATCAGGGTAGACCCGTCAAAATCTTCCTCAGTGGAAGCAAAAGCCAACTCTTCATCTTTATCATCTTTTTCCTCCGCGAAAGTAAACCCATAAATAGGATCATAACCATATAGCCTGGCTAACTCCTCATCCCCAGGAGAATCGAGAGCCGGCTCCTGTTTCTTGTTCCTACCGAGCACAACTGGGGACGTAGCAGTTGGTGCACCAGTTCTACCAATTGATTCGTTAGCAACTGCAGTACATTGTGCTAGCTCAAGTGAAAGGAAAATATGGATTCGAATTCATTGTTAACTCCACGCCGTCTTATTCCTTCCAACTAGGTTGGTACATTGTCAAGGGGCAGATAGCTATAACTTACAGCTCAACAGCAGTACTGGCAGACTCGATCTCTGTAGCTGTGGCGTATCTAGTGGTGACAGTAACCCTCACCGCTACTATAGTAGTAGTTAAGTTTTGACTGGGAGTTATAGCAATGGCCTTCTTGAGAGATGAAGAAGCACCTGATATAACCGTGGGCGTAGGAGTATTCGTGATGGGCATACCCATCCGATTGTAATAATCAGTAATAGGAGTAGATTTCGCCGCCCGCTCCCGTCCGTCAGGCCACCTCCCAGCCGGTACGTTCTTCCTACATCAGATCAGCATCCCATCCAATATCTACCCACTCCATCACTCAAAAACTTACACGTTTTTTCCAGCATCGCCATTACGAAGTGGGGTTGCATTCACCTCCAAAATGGCGCTGTAGAGCAACCCGATCTGAAGCGCACTCCAGATCTTCATACTAGGTAGTTGATGGTTGGGTTAGTGGAAGGAAAACTCTTGAACATAGAGATGAGATCGAGGATTCGTGGCCTTTGTGCGAAAAGGGACATATTTGTGACGGTTGGAGAAAAAGACTATTTAAACTTTGGTTGAAGTTATGGTTGTTTTTGTGGGGAAACGTGGTTGTTAGTTTAGGATCCTCCAGTACATTCTCGCAGTGATGCTCTTCAGCCGTTGGTATTTGACTTTCGAGCTTGGTTTTGTGTAGATGATCCCCCGGTCCACTATGCGGTCGAATTCAGTGCTCCCACAGCAGATCAGAAATTGAGTTGCATATTGTTGCTGATATACTGGGACCGCTCTTCCATTAGCGCTGAAACAATTCTTTGGACTGGTCTGGTCTCCACGAGTTTAATCGTTGCTGTGTCTGCCTGTGTCAGCATTTGTGCTAGAAGCTGCAAATCTCAGTATGTCATCTACATCATATACGTATACATTCGATTAAGCAGCTTCCATAACCCGGAGATAGCGGTATTAGTCTACCACAAGATATTCGAATTCGACTTCACCTAGATAGGACAAAGCTGCCCGACCCACAAGCTGAGATCCGCAAGACGTCGAGGAAGAGTCCCAACCATCTAGGGAATGAAGTTAGTCGAGCCATACTATATAAGTAGATCAATGGGAACGCAATGCCAATGTGCCCATTGCCAACTGTTGGTTAGGATCCCAATACACAATCGATAACTGCGGCCTATCCCCTACACACTCGGTAACCTTCAATTCGTATCCCTTTATTTTGAGGTATAGTGTGAGTAAATGATCGTTGTGTGGTAAAGACTTTGATTGGCTGGCTGGACTTCTGATGTTACTCTTTTACTCACAATATAAAAGGGTACTTATAACTATACTCGAAAGGAAAGGGATACGAATTGAAGGTTACCGAGCGTGTAGGGATAACTATGAAGCCCATCTCAATAGCCCCACAATGCGAAACCACCAAATTGGCGAGAAAAGAGATTTTAAACGTTATTCCTACTTGCACTATGTTGAGTTACAATAACCAATATTAAGAAAAACCCTTCCCCGAACACGAACCTGGACTCGAGTAGATTAGATCATTGTAAGATCTCCCCAAGGCGTAGCTAATTAAACATATGATGATAATAAACTCCACCCTACCAATGCATCACAATCACCATATTTTTGTTCCCACTTGAAAGCTGGCCATTTATTTGCCCCATTGCATCCCTTTCCCCATCTTCTCCGTAAGCTCCCTGATATTTCTCTCCTCCTTACACCGTCTCTTGTGCCCAATTTTCCAGTCGTTGGCCTGGCACTCGGTACCGCAATACCAGGAAGCTCTGCATCCAGCACATACCTTGTATTCTCCCTTTGTCGACTCTACCTTTCTGCAGTCTCTTGCGGAACACTCGCGCTTGGAAACGTCACTAGCCGCTTCGCCAACCCATTTCCGAGCCGCCTCATCTTCCCACAGTTTTTGCGCATAGTAAACATAATCCATCGCTTCTGGCTCGGAACCGAGACCACGGGGACTCTGGTTAGGACCAGTAGGCCAGGTATCAGTGGGAGTGAGTAGCAAGTCGACTGCATGGGCATTTGCCTTATTTCCCTCTCGCAACCAACTGGTTGAGAGGACGCAAGGTCCGAAGATTTTGAAGCACGCTAAGGCGGATGTGAAGATCAGCGAGGCGTGACCTAAGTTCTGGACTTTGATCTGCAGGGGCTTTGTAGGGTCGAGATCTTCCTTGCTGTAGCGACCAAGATCGGCGAAACCTCCCTTGGGACAGTATCGAGTACTGTCGTAGTCCTCGTGGGCGGTATCGAGCCAGGATAGACAGAAGTTGAGAGCCTCGAGGGGACGTTCGAGGTGCAACAAGAACAAGGGCACACGGTCACGGATACCTAAAGCAAAATGAGCTTAATCCTCGCAATATATCATGGGAGGAGGAAACAAACCGTTGTTATCTCCATGATTCATCTCCAGTATCCTTCTCGAATAGGTGACAGCAGTTTCATACTCCGAACAATCGGATGCGGCGAAGACAATATCGAGCAACAATCTCACGTAACCCCTTGTTTCTATTAGACGCCAGAAGTTACCATAGACCTCACTTGTTTCCTTGAAACAATCCTCGCCGTAGAGACGCTCGATAGCTTTATCAGCCTCGGGAACGGCTTGCAGTAAGAAGTCGAGCTTTTGGCTCTCGGAAAGGTCGGGACGACGGACAGCATTACGGAACGGCTCGAGACAGGCTACGTTTCCGCCAATGGCACGAGAAATGTGGGTTTTAGCCGTAGCGAAATCAGGGTTGGTTCGCGAGAGGAGACGTTTAATCTCGTTGATAGCACGGCTTTGGGGAGGTGTTGGGGTGCTGGCAAACGTGAAGAGTCGTTATTAGCAGCTGCGTTGCTTGTGCAGTGAGAAAGAAGCTATGGAAGAGGTTGTTTACTTGGCGGAAGCGGAATTCGACATGACTGAGTGGGTGAGCGAAATCTTGTCGTAAGTTAGAAGCAATTGATCGATCGATTGATTAAAGAAGTGAAGAAGTGCTATGAGATGCTGAGAAAGGGTAAGTAGGTTTGAGGGGAACAAAGTGACGATATTGAGGACAGGTGGAGTTTAACAGAGTAACTCCTGAAGTCACTAGTGCTTAGAGGGTCTCACCCGTCGAAGTCAAGTGCAATCCAGCTCCCCTGAAAAAATGAGGCAAGGATTCTCCACAAAAATAAAAACGGATTTACAGATGCGCAGCCATAAATAGACAAGATGAGGATGGTTGGATGCAGGGTCACCGATATCACCATACAGACTAGACAGCAATCAAAACGCACTGCACCGAAACCATCACAAACCCATCGCGATATCATCTCTACCATTGGCTGACCCATAGAAAAATCTTAGAAAGCAACTGAATTGACTTTCAGGCTGCAGAAACCTCATAGTGAGACGCCCAGCTCCCCATCCGCTTCGACATTCCACAACTGTCGGTTTACCGCAAAATTAAAAGGAGTTTCATTGAACGAGGAAAAAACTTGTTTGCTGCATATTCTATCGGTCATACTTCTCAAATTAATTTATAACATCGATATCTTCGAGACACTCTACTCTAGATCTATGCATCGTCCAACATCACGACGAAAAGGAACCTCCGCAGTCCCAACAGTTTCTCGCAGTCAAGATGAAAATTCAACTTTTAGTACTTAATACACACCATTTCAAAGCTGTCGGCAAACTCTCCAACAAAATTTTCGATGTCGGACTTGTGCGCCGAAACATACTTGCAACTTTAGATACCTAGTATCCCCTTTTCTTTTGCTTTTCCCAAAAAAACAACCACATCTCATCACTCGGAGCTCATTCCTTCCAAACCTCCCTGACATTCGAAACTAACAAAACAAGAACCATTGTGTACCCTCCTACGAGCAAGGGTCACCCCAACCCAAGAAATCAACCATAACACAACCTATCCTCACTCTCATCTCTATACCCATCCCTTAGCAGTTAAGAGTCAATGTCTAACCACCGATCTTGCTGACGACCTATTGAGTAGCAGCAGCTTCGTGTTTCTCCGATGTGCAACAGTGTCAGGGCTAGAATCGCAGAATGTATCTCCGAGTCACAGGACGGCCTGAACTTGCAAGGCCCGGATGGTCAGCAGCAAAGCTTTACGGAACTCCAATGGCGGTGGGAAAAGGAATCGGACCCCGGGAAGTGAAATTGGGGGCAGATGATTCAACTAAAGATTGGTAGGCATAGTTACACCATCGAAGAAGCCTCAAAAGCACCAATTGGACGATCTTGATGTCTTTGTTGCCCCATCTAGCTTCAGGATGTATTAGTTGAAGCGGGGTACTCGAACATAATACAGACAATTGGGGCTACGGGCCTCCAGACCGGCAATGAAGCTTCCCCCAAGACAAAGCACCGAGAATTGTGTGTGATTGTGGTTCAATACTAACTTTACCGGAAGTTGAAGGACAATTTCCCTTCTCTTGACCCTGGTTCATGCTTTGAACATTGTCCCAACGAGTTTCCGGGTTTCCATATCATACTGAATCTGTTCAGGGTTTCTAGGATCATTAATTCGTCTCCGATATGCGAGATGCATTGATATATACACTCAGCCCTGTCTGGAGTGTCAACCGCAAATCCCTGCTAGACATTTAGGCACTGTTTGATGCCTTGGGGGTTGGGCAATCGGTCATGAATGGTAGAGATGACCAGAACCGAATCAGTAACCTGTACTTCGTAGAATTTCGAATGCTTACAGAAATCCCGTCTCATAGACGCAAGATCTTGCCTTGCCCTTAGCATGAATTGTCGCCTATGATACTTCAGGACTATGGAACTCTGAGTATCCGAATTCTAGGGGGTACCCGCAACCCCAATCCTGGACGTCACCTCCACTCTCACCTGAATTAGGGACGGTCTTTAGGATTTTGCCCGAGACTTGAACGGACAGACTACCCCGATCCCACAAGCTAAGCACTTTCAAGGTAGTTGTCTCACGTTCATACCTCGGCTACGGATCTATATACAGGCAGGAGCGGAGTGCAATGAAGCTCGTTCAAAACGTTTCATTTATCCTCCTAGCCTACGTTAACGCATCAGGTAGTGGTCGGTCAATGGCGCAGAATTAATCGTCATAGAATCTCACTCGCCCAGATGTGATCATGCTTGTTACTTTATGGGAGGAACCGTGAGCGTGTATATGATGTGTCTACTGACGAGAGAGATAAGAGAGGACCTCAAGAATATCCACAGTGTGTGGTAACAGCAAGCAGTCATAATGCACTGTTATATGCAACAATGCGCAATCACAATCGACAGAGGCTATCGATTAATGAGCGGACAGACGTGACCTGAACACACATATCTTTATAATGCATAGATTCGTAATCATACTTAACAAACCCCTAACTTTACCCTCATCGAACAGTTCCTGAATAACCTTACGGGGCGGTGCATGCGGCACCAAAATTGGCTAGAATGTACCTCAGGTCAGTATGTACTTGTCGATTTTCCCAGCTCCACGTGAAACGATAAATTTACCTCCATTTGAGATAGAGCAGTACGATGCCGTTGAACCACAGAATCCATACTTCGAGCAGCACATGTCATCAAAAAGGACCACCGGTGCATGTAGGATTGCTAGAAGCGCCGCAAGAGCGATCTGTAGAAGGTGGATTCGCAATGCAAGCTGTGGTGCTGCTGGAGTATGTCTTCTGGCATCCTGCACCACTGTAATCAATTGTCGCACCGCTACCTGGAAGTTAGCACCCTTCCTGGCACGGAAAGACCGCATATGCAATGTAGACGTATGACATACCTGTGTCCGCTGTTTAGCCGTTAGCAGCTTCACATAAAAAATGGGTTAGATTGTATAAACCTCTTGGAATAACACTCCCGAAGGCAGGGTGGGTGCAACGATATTTTGCTGCCCCTCCACAACTCCCGTCTCCTGACAACCACCTATCTCGCCTTATACGTCAAGTGGGAAACATCTCGGGACAATTCAAATTTAGCAATGAATATGCACATACGCACAGCTACTTCCTTTCATTTGGCCCACGATGACCATTTATGCGGTTTCAACTTGCATAGACGACCCCAAATCCACACGCCGTCGAATGGTACTTACAACAAGAGTCACCAAACAACTTACCTACACTACGGGGGGCTCGAATAAGTACATGAGCTTCACATGGGTTTGAAGTGAGGCTATCATGTATTATTAAGTTGATGTGGTGCTGTTTCGATTTGCAGGCAGATATGTGGAAAACTAATCTGTTAGCAACACCGAAATGTAAGCCTGTCTGATTTGACAGCAGCACAAAGTCTGGGAAGGTTGGTAGAGTTGACAGGCTTGCAGTAGTGTGTAATGCTAGCACAGTGGTTAGGTTAATAGGTTTAACAACCTGACATCAACCTGTTGGTAGTAGAGGGTGTTGCTGTGATGAGGATTTTTTCAGTTACAGTGTAGAGCTGCAGATTTCGCCAGCTTCCCACCTTTGCTGCAGCATATAGCAGCAAGTGTTGGAATTAGGATGATGGGTTTGTCACTTTTAGGATCTACTTTCATCTCCAGATTACATCCCCACTGCTCCCATAATTTTTATGTGTATACTTGGGTGCGAGTCATGCAGCTGTTGTATATGGTGGTGATTATTATGATGGTGGTGGTGATGGTGGTGGTAATAGTGATGGTGATGGTGATGGTGATAAGAGTGGTGGTTGTCAAAGATGATAGCCCCATGTGAGGTTCATGTCATGCTTACCTATTTAATCAAACCCCCCATAAAGTAGTCATATCCATAAGAATTCGCGTGACCCTTCTCAGTATCCACCCACTTACAATTTAATACTCAATCGTATCTTCTCAGCTTCGAGAGGAATGGCTCTTGGAAGCACTGGAAGGTTCTAATGCCACTCCAAACGAAAAAAAGTCCATTTTTCCTGCCCGCAGGTTCCACCTGGACCCGCATGCACAGTGGGGTCTTGCATGAACCAGCTATTCCCGCTTTTGCACACTAGAGTGGCAGAAACGTTTGATGAGAGGCTCACCTACTCGATAATCAGTCCGGTTGGGCTACCAGTACTTACACAGTAATCTCACGACGCTTTTTAAACCGCAGTATGCTGTTCAGGGTCGGGGGATGGGAGACATCAGGTATACTCACAGAGAATTGCGGAACCAAGTATGACTAACACTACCCTACTCTGGGCAGGTTGTCATTTGCTTAGTGGTTTCCTCGAGTAAGAGGCATGATCGGGGCAAGAGTGATAGAAAGAGACGATGTTCCATTCGGCCAATTTCACGAAGAAACTGGAGGGAGGGTGTATTAAGTTATAAGCAAAAGTGGCCGAATGCTACCTATATAATCATATGAGTACGAACGAACGAGTTATCTCAGTGATTTATTTGCTATTGGCTCATTACTTGCTCACCTGGTACTAAATCCAGATACAGACTTTATCCACCCCTACCACATTGCCGATACCCATATTTACGCCCACTGGCCCTACAAATGGGAAGAAAGTATTTACATGAAGGAAGAAAAACAATTGTGAAACCCTCCTTTCATCATTGACAAAACTCAGCCCCCTTCGGTTATCAAAGGATGCCACCCAAAACCAAGCAATCTACATCTATTAATCAAACAGAATCTCTTCGTATGTCGACTGTATTACCCGTTACATTCCTCTCCAAGATGTATCTACCCAATATTCCTGCCTCGCCCCCGGTCTCCAGTCCAAATTATCATTCCTATCCGCCCGATTTGCCTCCCTTCGGAGCTCTTGATATGCAATCCGCATTTCCGACTGTGAACTTGGGCTGCCCTCACTAAGAGACACCTCCGAAATCACGGAAAGAACCGACTTCCCCCGACTCAGAGGCGTAGAGAATGTTGGCTTAGGGGACTGTGGTATTAGCGGCGGTTGCAGCAATGCTCTATCTCTACCAGCTGGCACCGGAAAGAATGACATTGTACCACCTGACCGCCCCTCAGGCACAGGAGAAACGACAAAGTATTGATCCTTAAACGGGTCCTCCGCGCTTGACTGGGATTTCCTTGCAATTGGAGGCGGAGGCGTGGGAGGCCCTTGCAGAAGGTCATTCAGAAACGCGGGTAGCTTCTCTTTGCGAACTTCCAACGGACTTCCAATCTCGGGGTAGTTTGCGTCTGACTGGTCCATGAAGGTGTTGATTGAGAGGCGTTGGAGTTTCCGGCGCCGGCGAATGAAAAGGTAGACTACAGACGCTAGGACAACGAGGAATATAATCGGAATAGCAATTGAGACTGCAACGATAGTGGATGAGGTACCCTTGGGTGTCTTTGAGATGGATTCATCTTCATCACTAGATGGGGCATTTGTTGGGCCGTTGCTAGAAGCATCGACTGGGATCGGGTCTGGCTCGGGTGTTTGTGTGGTATCAGGGATTGAGGTGGGAGTCGAGGAAGAAGAGTCGGCTGGCGGTGAAGTTGTACTTGGAGTTATGCTCGGAATTGTGCTCGCCGTTGTTAATGGAGGCATAGCTGTTCATTATCATCAGCATGCATCGCTACACCACCATGAAGAGTTTCACCCACTTGAAGCCAAAGTTTCTGCACCCAACTCGGCTTTTCTCGATAGGCACTCGGCCCATAACTCTGAAAATGCATTCTCTTCTCCTGTCTTATTGCATGTCTTGACCACACACGCCCTCGAGGCCACCAACCCTTCTGCGAGTAGCTGGCATACACATCTCGGGTCAAGATCATTACATTCCACAATATAACACGGCTGTAAGCAATCGGACTGCACCAGCGAATTCAACACTGCCATCTGTGCCGAAACTAACAACCGGCACTGTTGTAACAAAAGGAATAATACTAAAGATGTAGTAAAAGCGAACATCTCTAATGCTTGAGAAGAAGGAAGGTAAATAGGTTCGAATCAATGGATACAAGAAGAGAAACCTCGCAGAGGTTTGCAGGCCGTTAAATTCGGGAGGATGATGATTAAGTTAAAGATGCATCGTAACAGACGAAGGAGCGTAGAAGACGATAATCACTATCAAACGAAACGAAGTGAAGAAATCTGGTGAAAGAAGGAGGTGAGGGGGGTGCTATAGTTTCTATATACTTTCCATGCAATGCGGACTCCTTGCGCCCACGAGACGTTTGACACTCTGCATAACCGGCCGCCATGGAATCTCAACCACGATGATGTCGGAAAATCCACCACACCCTCACCACAACCATTCTTTAATTAAATCCATATGACACCCGTCAATTCAGAGGTGAGCTAGCCAGCGCTTTCCATGCAAACTTCGTCTCTTCGCGCACCTCAAGTTTCTCAAAGCCGTATTGTTTCCCAATATTTCACTTTGAATTATTGCACCTCCAACAACACTGCTCGTTACGTCGGAACCCGAAACATCATCTTCACACGGCGGCGGTTTCTGATGGCTGGCTGGCGCTTTAGAGCATTTTATGCATGTTTTAGAGTTGAAGTCTTCCAGGGGTAGAGTAGGGCAGATCAACAGCATTTGGGGATACATTGCTCAACATAGAAGACAAAAGCTACCAATACAACCAAGGAGAAATAAAAAAAGCGCAATTCCAAATCTACCTCTGAGGACCTACAGCCCATGAAGAGGGTGAAAGAGACAGGTGAATAACATTCTTTAGAGAACGAAACAACCCGTTTCACCCCGGACCGCTGTACCCGGCAATGAGAGGCTGGGGAAGAGACAAACGGTACCGAAACACAATACCGTGTAACGCCACCGAGATTCGAACTGACAGTGTAGAATATGCATGGAATCCCTCGCAGTGTTTAAGCGGTCGGTAGATGTTTCTTTCCCGGAACTATTGCTTGGCTGATACTCTTCAGTGTTCCAAAACTTCCATCTTTATATGGCGATGTAAAACTAAGTTAAGCGCCTTGCAGCAACCCTAACCCAATTTCTAATGAGTGTTAGGCCAAGAACTACAAAGATGTAGAGATTCTTTGAAGTACATAGAATAATTGAATGCGCTACTCTGTTCTTTATGTTTACGGGCTTGATGTAAGGGCCGACAAGTTCAATGATAATGAAGATGAATGAATCCCTACGGAAACTACCACTAATGTATAACGATGAATTGAAATGTTATATAAGAGCTAGACAAGTCCCCGCTTTTGAGTACCTCCCGAGTTTATTTATGCTTGAGAAGATGGACTATCGAGTCCCGAGGGCCCTTAACGACTCGGTGCCGAAAATGTGGCATAGAGTGCCTACTATACTTTGCATAGCGGTGGGATTGTTTCCGATATCTGATGTCCGGGGAGCCACAATCTGGTTCCTTAGAGCTACCTGGGCAATTTCGGATGGATTTTCGCCTTTGGCATAGGCCCCCATTTTTGGGAATCTATGCTAAAGCCCAAACAAATTTGCAGACATAACAACAGTTAATGACCAGCTTCTATTCCCCTCACTTGTAGTAATGGTAAAGAGAAGCCTCATTTGAAACCCCATTCAACTTTACGGATATAGCAACAACTTATGAGCATCCTCAACAACCGCATAAGTACTCAACTTCAACCCCTCTGATCCACCAACTCCTTTTACAAAGCCGCAGCCTCTAGACCCGCACTCTTATCATCGTCACCAAGCCTTCCATTCGGTGATCCGCCAGCAAATGCCAGCTCGAGGATAGACCCAGATCGTATCTTGGTCATGGCAATTATTGTCGGTTATCCAGATGGTAGGTTGGTTGAACACAGACTTCAGTATAATTAGGAGCACTCGGTTCGAGACTCGTTTTGAAAGCTTGGCTTTCCCCGAAACCGTTGTAACAGCATCGCACCGCATCGGAAGCAAGTCAACAGAACCGATTGGCTGGTACGAATAGTAGGAAACGACTGCAATGAGCTGGCGAAACGGTAGCTGTGAGGACCCCTATTAATAATTGGTTTAGAGGAGAAGAGAATGACCCCGAGAGAGCTTTAATTCTGAGAACAGCGCCAGGCTAATCGCTCACCAAGCCTCACTCGCGGTGCGGCAGGGCCGCTTTACGTACCTTCAGCTCACTAGAAGCCTCCAACATCGCTAGTGCAGTAATATAATATTATTTGGGTCGAATTTGCGCTCGCTACTTTGACTTATTGGAGTTTAAATAAACAATTAGTATGCTTTATTTAGCTTATGTGCACCAATGCATATTAGATGAGCCTAATCCAAAAACATACATTTCTATCATTATCGTACTCACCCCTCTTCACCCATATGCCTCCTAACACTCGCCACAGTTTCCTTCTTCCCCTCGCTTTTCATCCCTTGCTCCCATACCTTAAATTCGTCCCACCACCACCCATGAGTAATCTCATCATCTTCCCCCCTCTTCCGCCCAGCGTTCCATGGCTTATCAACAATATAGTGCAGATTTCGTACCGCATCGTCGCTCCACATGTTCGGATGCCAATAACGTGCCGTCTTGATGGCATTATACTGCCACCCTAGCGGCTTCCATCGCCCGGCAAAGAAATGTGCCAGAAAGTCTTGATCGGGGAAGGAGAAAGTCGAGACTAGTGGTGAGGTATCGAGGAACTGGAGCATCGAGGCGAGGACGGCCATCGAAGGCGTGAATACTACAAGGCCAGAGTTAAGGAGTGTGTGCGTACGGATTGAAGTAGGAACGATTGGCGTCGGAGATGCCAATGCAGAGGGATGGGTAAGCGGGGTGTAGGCACAATTGGCTTCATTCCTTATCATGGGGTTAGCATGACAACGCCGACAATGCTCTCATGAAAGGAAGAGTAACAACCAGTCTTTTGGAGCCCAAGGAGCGCGGTCGAGGTTACAGACACAAGCGTGGTTGGCTGCAATCCAATCGGCGGGAAGGTCAAGGGAGAACAGTTCATCCATGTTCTGGAGGACGAGCATGTCGCCGTCAATAAGAATTGTTTTCTGTTCGCATATTAAGAAGCTCTCAATTAGCAATCCAAACGAAGTATAAAAAGATAGATAACATGATATACTGAACCTTATATTCTTCAAAGCCAAAAACCGCGAGTTTCGTCCATGTATCCTCGAACCGCTCTGCTACCACATCTACGCGGTTCTTCGGGGCTATTGGCTGGATATTCTTCACCTGCAACCCTGAGTCTAGGAGGGCGTCGACGGCGTATTGTGGTAATGATGGAGTGACAGCTACAACCAGAGGATACTTTGAACCAACTTTCTTGAGGGAATGGCCGAGGAGAATGACACCAGGAAGGTAGGAAGGGCGTGTCAATAGGACGATCCAAGCTCCCTCATGATGGTGATTGGGACTGGGAGATCCTGTTTCTGGCTCTACCATGGGGTGTTAGAGCGTGAAGTTTGCTGAGGAGGAGTTAGTAGTTACCGGAGGGTTGGTTAGGTGGGCGGGTGGGTGCTTTACGAATAGGAAGTTTGGAAGGTAGAGGGGTTTTGTCCTGAGGTGAGCGAGATAAATACGTCAGACGCTGGGACCAGTCTATTCGGTGGTTATCTAATGTAAGACCACCACCGTGAGTGAAGAGAGAGCGGTCATACCAGAGGCTGGGGACTAATCACAGCCAATCCGGTAAAACAATTACAGTCAACACGGACAAACCCCAGTCAACCCGGTGAACTAGACAAACCCCGTTGAAGACCGAATGGGTGCTCTTATTACACAGTAGGAGTTAATCACTTAAACTACTCTATATAAACTCTATCATACTTCAACCACCTCCGTCATAATCGGACTCAACCGGGTCCCTAAAAGTTAGGGGTACGCAGGAGCCTCTTACATCTTACGAGACCGCGGAAAGACAAGGGGTGAAGCCACAGGGTCCAGGTATTAATAGTGATATAAAATAGAATAAATCCGCGACTCATTTGTTTACATTCCACGTCATAACATACGAGGGACAGCTTCTATCACATACGCAGGCTCGCAGAGATAATCTAATGATTGCGATCTCTTTGATTTTTGCGGGGAAACGGCTACTTGCGTAGTGCCTAGTTAGGTGGTTTATTAGGTTCGACTTCCTCCACATGTCATCACTTTGCCTGGGTGCCGATAGCCAGAACTGAAGAAACAAGTACCAAGGAGACCAAACAAGCCTTCCTTTTAAACCCTCTCTTCCTCTACAGGAATCCTGATATCATCTCAAAGGCAACTTAACCTTCATTCACAACGACACACAAAAAACAAAAGCAACAATGCCCTCGACAAAAAGGCCTCCCCTGCTGCCTTCCCGCCGGATCACAGCAAATTCACGGACCAGCCTACACATTCCGTCCCTATTCACTCACTACGACACCTTTCACCATACCCGTCCCGAGCGACTCCCAAAGAGATCCCGCTCCAATTCTCCAACCAAACGAAAGATGGAAAAGACGGGACATTTGTTTCCCATATCTACTGAGACCTTGATATTCTTTTCGTTTTGGATATTCGGAACTGTCGTGACGATGCAATTTGGTGTTGTTGTCGCGGCCTCAAATGAGTATGTTCGGTGTCCTCCTCCGTTTCCTTGGCTCACACAAGACAGTCTCGTAGGAAACAGCGCTCCACCAGGACTAATTTTATTCGCCTACACGCTTCCGAGTATCATCGTTCGCATGTTTGTGCCCTATATAAAATTCCCTGGCATAACCCTCTCTACGCTCACCAAATGGTTCTCAATCTCAGACTATTCTCCAGTAAACGCGAAGGAAATAACATCCGGAACGACAACACTAGAACTTGAAACACCATCTACGCTGGCGGATGAAACGAAAGGGAAGCGGGAAGTTAACTACGCCGCACGGCTAACAATTTGTGCTGCCTCATCATTTTTTGGACTTCAGCTACTAGCCTGGGGAAATAATGTGGGGATCCAAATATTAGGGTTAAGTTTTGCCAGCTTGTCAAGCAACCTCGGTGATATGTGAGCACGCACGTATATTTTCACCCCATAGTTTTCATGTACTTGAGAGCGAACACTCAGCTGATCAGGCCGTGAGGAAAGGTCGTTTTTCCAACTTGCCACTAGGTATTCGGCCATGATATCGCAATCTTTTGGTGGATATGCGGCGGGAAGCGGTGCCGCAGGCCTTATTGGATCTTTCGTATATACGCTCTGCACGACATCGTTTGGAGCTCGCCCAGCAGCGGTTATTGCGGTGGTTGGAGTTGTGCCGTCTATCATGCTATGTGTCTACTTCTGCTTGTTGCCGTCGGCAGAGGAGGTGGAGCGGGAAGTTGGGAATGGTGGGGATGGTCCGGAGGGATTGGAAGATGATGAAGAGTCGATAATAGGGTCTTTGAAGCTCAGTGAGAAGCTACAGCTGGTGAAGCCAATGATCTGGGGATACATGGCACCGCTGGCTATCATGATGTTTCTAGAGAACATTACAGCCCAGGTAAGCATCATGTCTCCAGTTCAAGCAAGATAGATTTCTAAGCATGTACCAGGGGATTCTTCCAACAATCATCTGGTACCTTCCACTGTCTGCACGTTTCCGCAGTTTCGGTGCCGGATCAGTACTAGATAGCGTCTTCCGCACCACACGCGACTTCTACCCCACCTTCTTCACCATATATCAGCTCGCCATCTTCTTTGGCCGAACATCAATAACACTCTTCCGGTTGCCAGGTGGTAATCGCCGCTCCTCATCTGCATATTACGGTCTCTGCATCACCGAATTAATCTGCTTCTTGGCAATGTTATCGCAGTCCCTCAGTATGGCCAGAAGCAACATTTCAACAACAGACCTCGACAGCGCCGTGGAATTCTCACCCATCGTAATCGGAGTCCTTATCTTTGCTATGGGACTCTGCGGCGGTTTGGGGATGAGCAACACTTACTGGCGAGTCTCCAAGAAGCCTCTTCCGCTAGGTGTGTGGAAAGCGCTGGAGAAGTCTTCGCCCTCAAAATTGGCGGTTCTAGCCCGCGGAGAGGGATGTGTGACACCCATGATTCCGAACGAGGAGGAGGAGGAGAGCTATTTCTACCAGCGAGGCCGACCACACCCACGACCACGGCTACGCCAGACGTTCTCAATGGGGCCATCACCTTCAGGAGACCAGGGATTCTCGATTGACGGGAACTCAATGCAGTTATTACCTTCCGAGATGAGGAAGAAAGCGTCCCCGGTATGGAGTCAAAGTAACGAGACTGCAGTTCGGGAGTTTTTGATTTCTACAATCGCATTGCCCGACACTCTTGCTATTTTTGCGGCTAGCCTGGTGAGTTTGTGGTTGCAACCAAAGTTATGCCAGTTACAGATTGAAGGTAGAAGAGAACTTTGTAGAGGCGGGATTTGATGTAATATGATGGATATCCGTGTACGTATTGCTTTTAGACTTCATACAAGACAGCAGAATTGATTTCCTCCATATACCATTCATTTAAAAGATTATTACAGGCAACCTGGCCGAGTGGTCTAAGGCGCCAGCTTCAGGTGCTGGTCCGTAACAGGGCGTGAGTTCGAATCTCACGGTTGTCAGTATGGTTTTTTGCTTTTTATATAGCTCTGTTGCGCTGACGGGATGGCTTTTAGGGGTAGTGTTTGGGTGATAGCCTCATCTCATCACTCATCAATGGTCTTCCAGGGGGATAAGCGAGCGCGTCTCTCGTTCTCGGAAATGAAAGTTTTGTCCCTGTATAACTTCCAACAAAGCCAGCCCATGCTCGTATCTCGAGTGAATGAATGACTCTAGGTATACAATGGATCAACCACTCGATGGGCCGGGAGAGCTGCAAAACTCGACCTATTCATTACCTCAGTACAATGACCTGGCTCTGTACATACATAACATTGCCATGCTCCAGCCCGGCAGCCGATGGCTGTGAACAAATGCAGTGTGCATCGATATCAAACGACTAGTACCGGCATGTATATATATTGATCAGGGCCGGTTCGAACCACCCTTACGGTCTAGCCATGATCCGGTGGTGCCGAAGCCGATTGACCCACCAAAAGTTCGAACCTCCAAACGTGCTACGGGGGTTGGAGCCAGTAGTCCTCGGGCGGATAAGAATGGGGAGGTGGCGCTACTACTAGAGTGGGGGGTTAGGCGTGGCCCGGAATTGAAGAATGCTTTTGGGTCGATGGAAACCTTTTGACACGGTTGAACTTTTGGTTCTCGTGGCTGAACTTTTTGGCGGCTTGATATGTATTCTAAAGGGGAGGGCGGATAGACGGCGGGTAAGATTTAGGAGAGTGCGTGATCAGCTGGTCAGCCTCCGTGTTGTATTCTAGAAGTAATTACCAGGCTGCCATGGCCTCAAGGGGGTTTGAAACTCAGCCCGTTGAGCGGATCTTGATTTACTCCGTGTAGTTGGGAACTGCGGGTTTTAGGCCATGCATGAGGAATCACTCGGCCACAAAAACTCAGCTCGCGAGCCAGAAACAGTGCCCGTTTCGGCCGTGGTACGGAAAACCTCCGGGAGGCATAATATATGGTTCATAGATTTTCCTTGATACAACCAACATGTTGCAGATTTCACGTAAATTTTCTCCTAATTGTTGGACCTAGCTGAAATCAAATCTGACAAAAACTACCATGGGAAAATCCCACCAACCACCAGCGTGGGATTCCGGGTCTCACTGCAAGGCCGCATCTTGACTGGTTCGCTTCGAGGTAACCAGTCAAATGGTAGAAAAGGTGTTATATGCAAGGGGTAATAATACATTTTAGCAGGATTACATTACACTAAACGTGGCGCGGTCGAACAAGTGTCACGCATCATCCCACGTATACCCAACCGGAATTAAACCACCACGCGTAAAACATCCAGCAAGACCTTCACCGGAATAAATTAAAAAAAAGAACGCCCCGCAAAAACCACAAACGCCTACATATTTACATATGCATAGTAAAGTATCTCCAAACGAAGTAGGTATGATAAAGAAATCCCGTACATGTTACAAAGTTGCGTGCCGCCTCAACAATTATGAGAATTCGTAAACACTTCACGACGGCAACTCGGCCGTTGCCCTCGGAACACGGCTCGTGCCGTGAACCTCTGCCGTCGTCATCCCTCTGCCACTCTCACTGGGTACCCGTCGAGTTGTGGGCGGCAACTCAGCTATCCGTCCAGTTCTATCTGCGCACATCTGTCAGATCTCTCGCACGTAACGCATTTGGGGGAGGGGGGATTGCAAAAGTTACCTTCACGGTTATCCCACATATGCAACTCGGGGCTTCTGTATCCCAGCACCGGATCCCCATAACCTACTCCTTCGCCGTAGCCCTGCGGTGGCCCACCGCGATTATATCCTCCCTTATAAACCGCCGGTGGCGGCGGCGGACTCCCTCTGTACGAATCGCCTTTATATTCTGCCCGGTTGCCTCTGTAACCTCCCCGTCCAGCATTCCATGGCGTCGGAGCTGGAGCCGGAGCCGAACTTGCACCCCTAGAATCAGCGAGCGGCCACCTGCTCCCCGTTCGGGGTGCATCAATCCGTCCCAGCTGCTGCTCCTTTGGCGGAGTCCTACTAACCGGCGTTGGCGGCAGCACTGGTAATCTGGGCTCCCTCATGGGCATAGCAGTAGGCGCAAAGAACTCTTGGCTCACTATCGGCTTGGTCTTCCTCTTTTTCCTGGCGCTCCTGCAGCAGCAAAAGTACAGGCCCATGCACACCGCAGCCAGGACTCCTGCACCGCCAAGCGATGCTACTATGATGACTACTTTAGGAGGTCCTTTATTTGGCGTTGAGGTCTGGGCAGTGTTGGTGGGTATGAGAGAAGTTGGTGATGTGGATGTGGTGACGGTTGCGAGGGTTGATTGTGTTGGTTTTATGGCCTTGGTGGTGGTGGCAGCAGTAGAGACGATGGTTACGATCTTAACGGTATTGCCTGGGAATTAATGGTTAGATGGAAAAGACGTGGGGAGGAAACGGACATACCTGCGGTAGCGGTGTTGAGCTCTGTTGTCACCAATAGTACTGTAGATTCTACAGGTGTATTTTGTGCAGCCACCATTGTTGAGACCAACAGGAGAAAAAGAGGTACAAGTCTGAACACGCCGAGATGACGGCGTGATCTTGACAGCGCCATGGGTCGAAGGCTTGGAAAAGAATTATCGTGGTCGGCTTGTCAGTTTCTGGTATACCAAACACCTCCAGAGGTGTGGATGCGGAGGATATAAGATGATGGGGAAGGATGTACCAGCACCACACTTCTATGGCTGGGACACCCACAGGTTTTAACTGAATCTTCAAGCTCAGCCCCAGGAAAATCATCGCCAACCCATTGGACGCCAAAGGGTATCTGAGACATGCAGCAGGCGGGAGCGTACAGCGCTAACCCTATCAATCCAGTCGATTGTGTTTGAGGAAAAAATATCCAAGCATCGCTAAACGCCGAGCTTACTCCAATGCTGCGGCAAAATCGTTGCACAAAGATAGGATCGAAACAAAAGATGGCACGTGGAAACAATTATGATGTCGTTAGATACATAAGTGCTCCTAGTTTGCACGCGCTATGTAGCGTATACGTATACACGATTGTGGCATCCGACAGGTCGTATCTACCGGGCACGTTGCTTATTTGTAGGGCAGGAGAATTTATACCTATCTCCGGGGCGGGCAAACCCATCGCGCTCTAGCTATTTTAATAGCGGACGATTGCCCTTAACCTCAAAAGGTTCATATTGGGTTTGATAGCATTATAGAAAGGAAAACAACAAACTTTCACAAAAGATCAACCCCAGTTCTATTATTTCTGACAAGGGCACTATCGACCCGCTGCTTCATTGCAACATATTCAAATGACCGCTATTCTGATCTAACTGGTATTGAACTACGCTGTGGGGCCGATGTTGGGCTCGACATCTTGGCTGATGAAGTCTTGCTGGTTATTGTTGAACTCGAACCGTACGTAGACCAATATTGATCGGTCTTTTCTTCGATCAACTTTGGGTCAGGGTAGGCGTTGAGAGATGCAAAGTAAGGCAGCACCTCTGTCCGTATCTGCTCGAGATTTGTCGAAAAATACTGCTTTGGCTGAAACCTGGGGTCCATTGAATCCTCTAGACTATCGGTGAGGTTTCCGTAACCAAAGTTTTGTAATCCCGTAATATTAAATGCAGCCATCTGTTGAGAACGCCAGTTAGTCTGGGCTGAAGGGGCTCCGAGGCAATTTTACCATCGAGAAATCCTCATGTATAAGGTTGTGGCAGTGGAAAGCGTAGACTCCTTCGTAAGGGACAAACTTTGCAAGAACCTGGATTGCTTCGTTGTCTCCTAGTACAGCAATATCTTTTATTGCGCCTTGTTCGTAGTTTTCCAGATATTTTCGCCCGGGCTTTTGATTAGGGTTACCCACGTCTCTTGATAGCAGCTGAAGATCCACCTGATATTGCTATTAGTTCCTCCTCTGTTCAATTAGGACTGTATTCCTACCATGTGTATATGTACTGGATGACTCCATCCTCCAGTTCCTCGAAGAAGGTACTTTTCGATAGTTCCAAGTAGTGGATTTGCTAACACGCGATTCAGGGGATTACTGAAGGGCTTGCCATTGATTGTCCAAGGCTGACTGATTTCGTTAGAAACAAATCTTCGGAGGGTGGAATGGGTATCATAAGTAAATACCCTATATTCCTGACGAAATTGAAAGTCCGCTCCACTTTGGGCGCATTTGGCAGAAACCCTATATCCACTAATTTTTTTGGTAGAGGTGAATTATTCCGTTGATCAGTGACAATCTTTCCCACACGAAACTGCATGACTTTATCGCTTCCTATATAGTCTGTATCCGCAAAGATAGTTTGATGTGCAAGCGTGAGGTTCCTTCCGGCGAAAGGCGCGAAGTCGACAACAATCTATCATGGCATGTCAACACAATTCATGAACCTAAGTTGGTCAATGATAAGTCCTACCTCCCACCTCTCTGCCATAGAAATGACCAAGCTCTTTGTCTCCACCGGAGTGTCCCTAAACCCTCCATCACTCCCCACTACCCAAAAAGGGATCGCACGCTGCTCGGCCACAATCGTGAGGTTAAACGTCCTCGACGCAGACGCATCTAGTAACCTGAAGCGGTACTTCCTGGGCTCTACAGCTAGGTAAGGTAGAATCTGTCCATTAACTGAAAAGGTATCGCCATAAATACTCGTTCTTTCCTTAGATTCGTCGGAGATATTCCCAGCGGCCGTGAAGAAGTGGGCGTCTAGTAGCAGCGGTATGTCATATTTCCCTTGAGGGAGACCTAGCGTCTTTTCCACCGCAGAGTCCTTTATGATATAAAACCCCACCTGTCCAGCGTAGGTATTAAGCGTCGTCAGAGTATCTGCGTGATCCTAAGTGTCTCGTCAGCGAGAAGCGGCCGATACCATCGGGAATTGAATCACCAACGTGATACCATAGAGTCCGGGCAGTAGCCTTGTTTGGATAATAGAAGTCCTTGTAATAGCCCGGTTTGATCAGATCTTCTGGCCACCCATCCCACGTTGATCTCGTATACGACCCATGAAGGTGCACAGCTGTAGGTCTGTACCCATTATTGACAAATCGTACCACTGTTTCGCGGCCTCGTTCAATCTCGAATACTGGGCCGGGGAACAGCCCATCATAACCAACCAAGCTCGCGTCTTGCAAGTCGGGGAAAAAGTTTTTCTTAAAGGGCGTGATTTTAACCTCGTAGAAATCGATGGGAATACCAGTTTTAGGATTCGTAAATGTTGCAATTGGTGTTTTGGTAGGAAGGATCGGAAGTGGGTACCGGAAGGAGTGATTGTAGGCAGGACTCCGTCTCGGTAGTTGCGACTGAGCGGTTGTATACTCCCATAGAAGAATTATCGTGAAAACGACGGACAGAAACATGTTGTAAATCATATTATATCGCGGCAACTAGTAGAGCATATGAAGACAAGGTACTAATAATGAAGAATTTTAGCAATGTAAGTTAGGGTTGAAGAATTAGGGGGGCATAAACGTGTGAAACCCATCAGACCAGATAAAGAATGAGACGCAGCACCCCGAGGGCGAACTATCACGGACGTCTTTGATGCGGCTACTTACAGCGTAAGACATGAAGTCGAGTGATAATATGTGCTTCCGGCATATCCAAGACGCAATAACGAGTGATTAAAATCACCGTCTCAAGACAGAACGACAAGACTCGAATAAACCCCACCGAGTTGATCATGTGCTCGTATCCTTGCCCTTTCTCCATCACTTTCACGACCAGCGGACAGCTCACATCTCGGCATAGCTCGTATCTCTCGTTTCATCCTTCATGGTCTCCACTAGCGCTCCATTCATTGTTTGGGTACTGTTCGTTCACAAAAACATAAATTCCCCATGGCTCTCTACCACGGTTTATTAAGTGTTTATATGTGTGTACTAGTTATGTACTCGAATAAAGAAACTGGTTCATTATGGTCATGAACAGCAAAACAGCAAAGATATCGGAAAAAAATGTCGCTTAAACAACTGTACCTCCCACGACGCCACAACAGCTGCAACTATGATGTATCCGTCTTCTCGGGGTGGTCCAACACCTTCTCCTGGTAAAAGTCCTCCTGCGTCAACTCCGTATCGTGAACCCGCATCCAGATAACGGGGATAGCAAACAACATGCCTATGCCACAGAGACCCCACGAAGTACCGTACAACGTTCTGTATGAAGTCCTACCAGAATCGAGTCCCCACACAACAGCAGCACCAGCAGATTGGATTCCCTGTACCGCGTGTCAGTTTCGACGCCAGCCAGGGGACGAATGTTTCTTGAGGCAAACCTTATAGAAACCAGCAAAGTATGCAAGTTTTCGAGGGTCGTTGGACAAAGCTCCCATGAGCCAGTACGCGTAGGTTTGCCATGCAGCGTCTAGCAACCCATAACAAACATATAGGAGGCAGTACCAGGCAAAGTCTTTATCATAGACGTCCATTCCTCGATACCAAGTCTCTGCTACCTCAGCATTAGGAGGGCGAGAAATTCCAAGCTCGGGCTTTAGTCCTCCGCCCTACTACAAGCCATCAGACAAGACTAACAACGCGGAAATGAAGGGTACTTACTATGACGTTGACAATAACGAATAAGAGAACCCAACCTGCGATTGCACGATGGCGACGTGTCATTTTCGGGAAGTCGAGGAACCATCCAAACAACAATGCACCGATGATTTGTGCGAGCCAGTACCACAACCCGGCGAATGACCGCGAGCGGGTGTTGAACATATACAGGTTGTAGGCATTTTGCTGATAAGTGTAGAACCAGTTACTCGCCCAGAAGAAGGGAAATAGGAGGATAATATAGGGATCGCTAAAAAGGGTTTCATAAAGGCCCTTGAGCTCCGATCTATATGGGACACTTTCGTTAGTGAAAAAGTATTGTGTAATTATGTGACTTCCCGTACATCATGGATGGATGTCGAAGGCGCTGGACACGAGTGCCGTCCTTGCGAACGATCTTTTGTGGAGGCACTAGGAACCAGGCAAGAATACCGCCGGCTACCATCAGAACCAAGAATCCAATATACGTTCCATCATTTACAGGCTTGTTCTTTGTGGATTTCCTAGTGATAGTTAGATGTAAAGATCTCGGACGACATATAAAATAGGTAGATAACCAGTTGTCTCCGATTGGGATACATGATCCTATCACTGCCCCCAAGTTGAATATACCCCAGAATAACCCAATGTATCTTCCTTTCTCGCTTTCAGTTGGATATGACTACACAAATGTTAGTAGAAGACCAGGAAGCAGACGTTGCGTACGAACCATCATAACCGTTCCTTGAGCACACCACAAGAAGGCAGCACAAATACCAAGCAGTGCACCAGAGAAGGTAACAAAACCTTGGTTCTTGGTGTGATTGTAACACAAATACGAGGCGGAATATACACCTGGAATTCTCCCCATTAGCTCCAACTGACAACATTTTAGTCCGATTATTGAAATCCCTTCTTACGAAAATTGCCGCTGGCATGGCAATTACACAGAAGAGAGACTCGGTATCTTCAAAGCAGTTAGATGGATTCCTCACTATATCCAAAACCGCCGACTGCCAGTGTCGCTTTAGCCCCAACTACAAGGTCGTCAGCACCAGTCGTTTCGGAAAGCAGCTGATGGTGCATACAGTAGTTCAGAAACGTCCCCGCGGTGAAACCAAAAATTGCGAATGTTGTATACAACGCCGTATTGGCTTTGGAATTGACGCTTGAATCCAGTTGACCTCCTCCTCCGATGCTGTTCGTATTCTTCAGCCAGCTGCATCAATAGAACCGAATGGCAAGCCATACCCATTGAGCGCATTAAACATTCCTATAGAATAGAGACCTATTAACACTGCACAATATTGTACACAGATAGGTACATACCAGGACACAGAAAACACACGAAGCCCGTCAAGACAACTACACCGAGAATTAACTTTAGCAAAGTAGTCCTAAACAGAAGGCGGGGTTATGGACTTTGCGATATGGGAGAGCGCCATGGTGGAAGCGTAACGGGGCCAATCTTGACCCCCTTTCTGTGGTGCAGAACTTCGGCGTCCAAGACAGCGGCTTCTTCTGCTGCTGGGCTGGTCATATTGGCAGAGGCGGTAGCAGTTGCAGTGTAGGCTCGTCCCGACAGCCAGTATAAATGACAGGCGTAGCGGAAGAAAAGACAAAGGGCGCAGTTCTTATTTGGCTCGTCTGAGCACCACAAATGTTTTTTTGGACACGTACGGATGGACGGAGGGATCGCGCATAGATATATTTATCAGGTCTTAAATGGGACGATCATCACCAGCTACGGGTAGCAATGTATGTGTGTATCACTCACTTCGCCGGGATGTTGGCTCCTTACGCAGTGCTAGATTTGTCTGCCCTGCTCGGAGTCAGCGGCTGCTGGTTGGGCGACTTTTTTAAAGTACAGTTCATGCATGAGCCAATCTAAGTTGAGAGGCGCATAAGTGTGGATAGTTCTTTGTCCATGTGGCAGAGTTGTTCTTTACTTAGCACTCGCAAGCAGTGCATGTGGTTTCACACTGACCATCATAGTTCGAATGATGCGTGTGTGATTCCCCGTCCTGCAGTTGCAGCAGGGCATGCGGGCGCTACTCTCAAAGTAAACAAACCACCGACGAAGCGCCGCAAGGTTGTACGATGCCATCGTTGCGCATAATGGGCATGTCCTCTTTGTAATGATGTCAGAAGTATAAAGTGCGCCTGAGGTAATAACGAGGACATTTCTATCATGCATTCGTAGCACAAGTAATGTCGTCGCCTTATTGGCCGCGGGACTCGTTTCATATAAACTGTGTTTGGCAAGACTCCAGAGCTCACAACTACATTCGCAGAGATCTAGTCACGAGGACACAGAATAATTGAGCGGTGGTGATATGAAGCTTCAGTGGAAGACAAGCCAACCTTCCGCGATCTCCGATGAGACAAATTGACCAGCCTCCTGCAGCTCGGTCACAACTGCGGAGAGGGTGCTTGCGGCCGAGTCCCTGAACGCTGGGCACGAGAAAGATCTCAGACTCGTTTCTCCAAATCTAGTAATGCACAAACAGTGAAGTCACAACGACAGCTTAACATCGCAAAATCGATAGATATTCTCTTCCGAGGTAGCACGATACCTACTTAACACGGATATGCAAAACCTCCCTAATAGGAGTCCTCACGACGGCAATTTTGGAGCTATTTTCGGGGTCCTAGAAATAGCGTCGGTGTATCAAATATTTATCTGTTTTCTTGGAATGATCTATCGCGAACAAACCTGAACCCAAGCACGCGCGTTAATTCGTGAGATATCAAGGAAATCCGAACCGCTGTCGGCTCTTGTAACATTATCGTTTGGATAAGCTCGTAGTTGCCGTATATAATGCCATTCGCTTCCTTGTAATGAGAATTGGCGTAAGCAAAAGTGCCTTAGGACACAATCTCGGGTCGATGTCGGAATTCAAAACGCGTTCTTGTGCGTCGCCGAGGCAAGGCCAGCCGCCGACCGGTCAGATACATTCCTACCGGTCCGCCATGGCCGATTTGGGAGAAGCCAGAGTACTGATATCTGCCTGAGTTGCCGATATTGTGCTTTCAGCAGACCTAGGCCTCATTTCTACCGGTCTGATCTACTGAATGGTTAGTTAGTATTCACGCAATGTTATATCCAAAAGCACTCACAAGCTCGATTCGAGAGCTAGTTCCGGACGATGTGAAAAGTGACCACTGTAGCTACCTAAACACAAATAGTGATGATTAGCCGGTATCCGCGCATTGATATCCAAGGCACTCACAAGCCTAAGTCGAGAGCCTCTGCAGAGGCGGTTTCGAGAGCTTACACTAGCTGGAAGTACCAGGACGCAATGCGGCATGTGAGATTAGATGGGAAGGAAGGGGGAAGGTATGGAGCTAACAGCCTTAAACCTACAATTCAGAGGGGAAATTTGCTGGTTTATGCTCTAGATTTGTTTTGAGATTGTCCCACACATTTAAGGCTGCTCCATAGCCTCGATTAGACGACGCTCGCGCTCACCCAACAAGCGCTCCGAGCTGCCGGGGGAGCGCCTGGTCGAGACTAGGGGAAGGAGAGTCCTAGTTAAGAAGAAACATGCGAAAACTTCAGGGATGCTTCTTGATATGACAATCTTAGAGTCGCGTATCAGAGACTATGGATATGATAATACAGCGATATCTCTCCTTCCACTCCGGGAAACCTAACCCACTGTATTTCACCCCACCTCTAGCTGTGTGTTTTTACATGCTTCATAGTTCTATTGTGCATGTACTTAGTAGCTCTATAATTATGGATTTCATCGTCCGATGCTACCCGTAGGCCCGGATTGATTTAACTGCAGCGGTAGGCGGGGCATGAGCTGATATGGACTGACAATAGACTTTAAAAGCCGAGGTACTTCACATTTAGAAATGCAGTTAATTTGATATCACAAGAGATCACGGTACAACAAAATGTGTCTCTCGTCTATGTATACCCCCGTTTGACTTGGAACCAGAGCCATGGATGGAGAACGTTGCAGTTGCTTTGTCGGTTTCGTTGCATGCAGCTAGCTGACGCAATATATTAAAGCGAGCTACAGGGCATATGACCGAATTATTGCATCCGGAGCCCGGCAACGTAACAGGGATTGATAGCTGTGAGCTTCTTTAGAAGCGGGGATGCTTGTGTGGAGTTATGTGGGAGCTAGTGCGCATGCTATTGAACATTGTGAGGATAGGATCTTTATTTACCTGTCTGTTGCTCTGGCTGGTCAGTCATCTAGTGGTGCTGGGTATTGCTTGTCATCAGTTCTGTTCATTTCGATAATAGCAAACTGTATTTCCCATATCCCGAATGATACTCAATCTGCGGCATAATTATAATCCACAATGCGCCTATTATCAGGCATTAACGGACACTACGAAGCATTGACGAAGCATTCATTCATAGGAATTTGCGGCTTGAAACGTAGGAAGAACGTTATGCAACATTATCCTTCAAACACCAATATATTACTCCATCAGCCGACTCGCGTTTTTTCAGATGGCTATTGACCGTCGAAAAACTTCGAACCGGCAAATAACACCCCCAAATGTTTCACAGCACCTACCACACTATCTTCGTCATCTGAAGGCTTTGACGTGATGCCGGGCTACCACTTTAATCCGACGAGGCCCTAACTTCAGCTTTTGAACCGAAGGGAGGGTGGCTATCCTGTCTGCGTTTTTGGGGGGGATTGAAAGTTGACCGGAGAGGTCTATGTATTGCGAGTACTTTGAGCTGCAAATTTGAGCTAGTGTACGCGTTGAAAGAGCCAGACGCCTCCATGTCACTGGAAGAAATGCGGGAACCGGTATATACAGGCTGGCAATTATAGCGTTACGGAACATTTTCAGGACCGACCAGAAGTTATTCTTCCGAACACAACTCAGTAGAAAGTCATGTTTACTAAACCGACTTTTGAATTCTTTGAAGGAGTTGGGAATGGACTATACAGAATTACTGGTAGATTGATTCATAGAAGGTCACTCGTTGAACTTCTTTCGAGTGATAGTTTCTGAGCAGTCTTGAACCCGCAACCTCCTAGGCCTCCTTTTCCTTTCTTCACTACTGAGCTACTGGCACTCCTGTATCGTCACTGCAGCCGGAATACTGGGGTCTCCTCGACAACATATAAACGTACAAATCACAGCTTGTTCCCTACAGTTATCACTCTAATTAGATTAATTATAACTCTTGGGGGTGAATCTGTCTCTGGTAAAAGCCATAACATACAATCCGGAATAAACCACTGTACCTACTATCCCAATAAATGCCCACATCTCCCACTGCTTCGCTAGGTATACGGGCTGCGTATCCGGCTTGTAGAGATGGCCTTAGATAACGGTCCACCCGATGGTGTACAGGAGGCTTTGCGCGAATATAATCCAACCCACACAGTGGTGCAGGAATATGAAGTGTTGGTATGGGGTTCCCGTGATGAGCGAAAAGATGTTTTCGTGGGATGAATGGAGCAGAGTGAGTGGGGTGAGTTTAATACGAGGACGCCAACGCGGTTAATCCACCACCTCAACTCGGATTGTGTTTTGGAGTCTTGGATGAAGACTTTGTTGTAGGTTCCTTCGATGAAGCTGGGGAATAGTTAGTGGTTGAAGTGTTTGTGGAGGGGGGAGGAACGGACGAGAAGATGGTGAAGTACACTAGCACCATTCTAGTATCGTGATTTGGAATCTGGTGGTGTTCTTGAATAGACCAAAGATGAAGCCTTGCTTAGGAGTTAACGACGGGTTATGCAAGGGCAGTTCGCGTGGCCTCCCTTTACATCACTGTCACCGCCTCTGGGTCGTCGAATCCACCACCGGAATCCGTCCACAGCAAAGATGAGTCCAATGATGACTTACCCGAGCATAAAACCTACCCACGACAGTCAGCCACGGATGAGAAAGAGAAGAGAGTACGAATATTTCATCGTCAGATCATGCACAGCTTAGTACATCTCCGTGTACCTACTATACGCAGGGACGCTAACGCAGGACGTAACCTTAATGGAATATGAGGGTCTATGGGTTTCCCCGAGCTGTAACGGCTCACGAGATCCATTTTGCAGTTTTTGCTGAGTTGTCTCTGGAGTAGATGGGGATGAACTTGCCTTTAAGCTTATATATATATATATCAAAGTACATTATGTAGGGTTATTGAATCCTAAAGACGGATGCGCGAGTTTCTCAGCCAAGGCGTGAAAATAAGAGGTTGCTGGAAACCCACTCATCTGTCTCCGTAGGTACTTAGCATGAGCCCATGAGAAACCCGCACAATCGTCTTCAACCATTTGTATTTTGGTTGATTAACCCTCCCGTTCATTCCAGGCTCGCCACTTCATCCAGAGGTTAATACTGACATGGAAGACTATAAGTGCCCTGAAGAAACACTTAAGAGTCGTAGGTGCTGCTGTCACCGCTAAGAGCGTCCATTTGAGCACGTTAATTTATACGGGTGCTAAGTACTAATGAACCAAGATGTTCGTTTTCATTCGATCTTAGCGTTGTATTTTCCGAATGACATTCCGAGGTGGCAGGAGTTTAGAGTAGTGATAGGCCTGAGAATAACATAAGACATGCTTCTATTGCATGGAAGGAGTTGCAGCCTTGGATTGATGGGCAAAGCTATTGAATTTCAATAGGCATAAAGACGCAAACTCATGACTAAAATCAGAAGAGATGAAACTGCATGAATAACGTATCGACCTCATAGAATCTTTACAGTATGTACTTTCAGTAAGTACCATAGGAACTTGAACAGAGTCGCAGAAAATAATAACATGAACAACGCCGTATCAAAACGCCCCAAAAACTAATACTCAATGCCGAAGAAACCAGCCTCCCAACATTTGTCCAGTATCATTGTGACATTGTCCAGTTGGGGGTTCTCCGGTCTACCGCCCAAAATCAATGCCAAAACCGATACCCAAGTCATACTTTTCCTAGGTACCTCCATTCCCCGTCGCCCACCTCGCCGTGTCCGCCACCTTTACACACAACTCTCCTGCTCCCTGCGCGATCCAAGTCCCCCATGGCACCGCCGGCTCGGGCTCCCTCACTTCCCCATCGCCGCCCTCACCTATATCCATAACTTCGACCGCCATCTTGTCCATCTTCTTCCTTACCACATCTCCCACCCGCTTCCACAGCCACACAAAGAAATTCGCGACCCCGACCGCAATAACAAGCCAGCTGAGCCTACTCACCCTCTCCCTCCCTCCCAGCACCCCCGAGTTCCGAATGCTCCACCAGCTTCCAGGGCCAATAAGATAGATCACCTTGAAGAACCCCAGCAACCCCAGGCTGGCGAGGCCGCGGAGGAAATGCTCCGCCCACCCGCCGGGCCGTACCGGTAGATCTAGATTCGAGGGAACCTCCACATCCAAGTACGCAGATAAAATTGGACCTGAGACGAATCCGAGTGCCCACACAATCGCAACCAAGATGCTGGAGGTAGCTACGAACGTTGTTGTCGTACTAGATAGGAGCGAAGCCCATGAGAGCCGTCGCAGGCGGTACTGATATTTGCACGTGGGACAAGTATAAAATGCATCGCTCGACGTTTCTCGCCATGTTTGTAGGCATGCGGAATGGACGTAGCGAGAAGAGCCGCGACAGACGCAGGGCGAAATGAGGCGCCCGAGTTCAGGGCTTGGGTCGTACGGCGGGGGACAGGTGTCGAAGCAGATGCGACACTTCCGAAGGAGGTCGTCGTCGGTTTCGGTCGTGTTTGTTGGGAGTGGAGTGGACCGGCGCGCCTTCGGGCGCTCTTCAGGCTCGTCTTCGACGAAGGGTTGTTTGTAGTTTTGGGAGTGCGTGGTGGAGCTGTCAGGGGACGAGGAGGAGGTAAAGCGAAAGCTTGCTTGTTCGGAGGTTGGTTCGAATGCGCTGGAGAGGGAGGTTGGATCCATGGCTGAATAACAGACTGACTGAGTGATTGGCAGGTTTGACTGACTGACCGATTGAATTGATGTGTGTATTCAAAGGTGGGTGGATGTCATTCGGAATGGTAGGGGAAAAGGAGGCGAACTAGAGCTGCGTAATGTAGATATTCTGATGGATGTTACTGGCGTACCAAGGTACAGAGCGTGAGTACAAAGTGACGTCTGAACTAGCTCTAGAGCACTCCAACTAGCGCTCCCTTTGACCGTCTTCCCCGCTGGCGTCTCTGCTTGCTCCGTCTCGGTTGCTCCGTCTATTCCACCGCTTGCTGCCCGCCGTCGCTCGCGGTGTCATCGGCGACCGTCTCCTCCGTCGTCTGCTTTGCGGGATCTGATCACCAAGCCTCCATACAAGCCACGTTCGGTTCCCCCAAAGTGGACGCCGAGTGAACACCAAGGAACACCAAGGAACACTAAGAGAACACCAAGACCAAGTACTATTTGCATTGCACCCGACATGTGTTCGCCTCTTCCCCCGCGCAGCGAACGGGCTCAGTACATAATACACAATACATAATGCGTGCCAATGGATTGTGTCTTCGTGGAGAGCAAGTTTCCTCGGTTGTCGTGTCGCACGCTTGTCTTTTCGGCTCAAACTGAGCGGGAATGACTTCCCGATGAAGTACTGCCATCCCCGCACTGGTAGGGTCGATACGAGTGACTATGTACTCGACCTATCCCCGCTACCCCCCCCCACAATCCCCCCCGGCTCCCCACCCCACCGACGAGTCTCCATCCTCATTCAACTGCTAATCCAGGTCGACAACGAGACGACAACCCGCCGTCCATCGTACCGGTTCGAGCCCTTGCCTTCGCTTTCGCCGTTGCTTCTCGCGTCTGAAGTGCATGTACTGTATAAAGTAGAGCGGCACGTCCCCCGCCCTACACTTCGCACCTGGACTCTGAAGATTCCCAAGTAACTTTTTGAATCCCGCAACATGTCGCTCTCATCTCAAGACAGGCGCCGTGACAGCAAGATTTCGGCCGCCAGCATGAGACGCCCTTCGTCAGTCAGTAGTAGTGCCATAACGCCCATGAGCCTGGAAGAAGGCCCAACGGAGGAGGTGGATGTAATTAACACTTTGTTTCCAACCCCTGGCAAGATGGAAAGCTGATTATAGCCCTTGTAGCTATCAAAATTTGGTGTTGCATTCGGTGACGACTTGTACGACTCCAACACCCCCGAGAACCGTCGTCTAGTATGGAAACAGGACATCAGAATCATCCCGCTGTCGGCGTTCATTTCCCTCCTTTGTTATCTCGACAGGAGTAATATTGGGAATGCAAGAATCATGAACATCGAGACTGGAGACGATTTGGAGACGGGGCTCAAAGTCACAGACGACCAATATGTCATCTCATTGATGCTGTTTTTGATCGCATACGCGCTTTTCGAAGTACCTTCAAACTACTATTTGAAATTGATGACACCAAGTGTATGAATGCTTCTTCACCTACCTGGTGTGAAAGGCGGTGAGACTGATAGTTATGCAGAAATGGATTGCATTCTTGATGATGAGTTGGGGCGCTATTACGACTGGAACCGGAGGAGTGAAGAATTTTCCTGGGCTAATGATCACGCGGTTTTTCTTGGGTGTTTTCGAGGCTGGGTTATTCCCTGGACTGGTGTACTACCTGACCTTTTGGTACCGCTCGGATGAGAGGAGTCTTCGAGTTGCTATCATCATGGCGAGCTCGACGTTGGCGGGAGCCTTTGGCGGTGCTATTGCTTATGGTGCGGAGTTATTCTTAGAGAATTGACTGCCACGAACTGACATGTCGATAGGAATCGCATTTATGAACCAGTTATCGGGGCTTACGGGATGGCGTTGGCTCTTCATTCTAGGTACCTCACCTCACTACTTGCAAACAGATGATTTTCATGACTAACCTCACTCCAGAGGGAATTCCCTCCTGTCTTTCTGCCATAGCGGTCTGGTTCTGGCTGCCAGACTACCCCGAAACCGCAGATTGGCTCAGCTGCGATGAAGCCCAACTCGCTAGCCAGCGCCTAGCCTACAATGGTTCTAAGGGCAGTTCTGCGTCCATGACGTGGGCAGAAGCGCGGGCAACGCTTATGGACTGGCGACTGTACGTCCACTACCTGGTACACATTCACCTCTCCTTTCTCCTGCAATCTCGGCTGCTAAACCTCCTCAGATTTACTTCACCATGTCCGTTTCCTTCTCCTCCCTCTCTCTGTTCACACCCTCCATCGTGAACGGCCTCGGTTACTCTTCCCTCCAAGCACAACTGATGACAATCCCTCCCTGGGCCGTTTCATACGTTTTTACCATCATCATCGCCTTTACTAGCGACCACTACAATGCGCGCGCCCTCAACTCAGCCGCATGCATGATCCTGGGCGCCATTGGTTTCCTCGTCTCTGCCATCCTCCCTCCAGATCGCTACCTCACCCGCTACGGCTGCTTCATCCTAGCCTGTTCGGGCTCATTTGCATGCATTGCGCCCTTACTCGGGTGGTTGAGTGGGAATCTGCACTCTACAAGCGCAACAGGGTTGGCGATCGCTCTGAATGTGAGTTCCGGGGCGCCGGGGCAGATTGTGGGTGTGTGGATATACCGGAAGGAAGAGCAAGCAGGCGGGTATCCAACTGGGCACTGGGTCAATGTGGGGATGTTGTTGTTGGGTGCGACGGCGTCGTTGATATTGAGGGCGTGGTATAAGGCCGAGAATGCAAAGATAAGGAAGGAGGGGAGGAGTGATAAGCCTTTGTGGAAGCTTTGAGTATCGCTTTTTTCGGGTTGGAGATTTGAGAGATACCTGGGAGTATTTTGGTTCTTTTTTTTGGTTCTTATTGAATTTTTCTTTCTGTTTGGGAAGTGTGAGGTGATCATGGTTTCTTGTGGATATAGGGTTGGTTTGTACTTCTTTTGCATAGCGCGTGAGGGAGTAAGGTGCTGATGAAAAGACGCTGATGGTTATTTTCCCAGTTTTCGTATCTAATGGTAATGGTTGGGATAAGTGAACCTTCACTAGAGCTTACGAGGTTTGAGAGAATCCAGACTAAACCTCCACCTCGACATTTGAGTGCATACTAAGAGTTGATATGAACAGAACTCTGTTGCTTGAACATGGGGATGGTTGTGGATAATTGTTGAACACTCCATCATGAGTAATGATTCGCCATCCAATAATAATCCATCCAACCAACCGACGTCAGAAATAAGCAGCCGTCTCCCGCCCGTCGGTCCCGGCCCATCGATTTCTCCCGGCTTCAGTAGATGCCGATACCCAGCCCTTCCCCCTGTACTTCATTTCACCATCTACTGTTCAATGAGAAGACTCGGGTCATTCATCGATCGCGAGAGGGACCGTGCTCTGCTGTCACCATCGCAGCTTACTGGCGCCAATCTAGGTCACCCTATCGCATTGCTAGCCGCAAAATCCGTTAGAGAAATCAAATCATTGACGCTGAACATTCTTTGGAATGAATTGCAATTATTCATTGCCGAGTTAGTTACTTAGGTAGCTAAAAGTTCCATCAAAAGGGAGAATGGGGACATATTTTCTAGTGAATAAGCTCGCCCCAAAGGTTACCTGCAGTTTATCCGGTGGAGATATCGAAGTAGTGACGTAGCCGAAAAGTCAAGGTTGTCCACCAGGCGAAAATCTTGGAACAAAGTATGTATATGGAAAAATATCCATTATCCCCACCCGACGCCTGTTAGAGACGTCCAACAAAGAAAATGAACACCGAAAAGTGATTCTACTTATACATCATAGAATAGGACGGAAAGGAAGCGTTCTACATCAAACACCCGCTATTCCCGTCCAAACAGGAGAATGAAAAATGAAAAATGAACCCAAAACCCATTTCCGAGCCGCTTTCTATTTTGTGTACAATTCGAGTGGAGTGGTCTATAAGACAAAGTATGGTGATGATGATGTTGGTCTAGAGGAGAAAAGATTGGTAGGATGGAGGTAGTCGGGGATGTGGTCGAGGGTATTTTTAACGACGGGTACGCAACAAGGCGAGAACTTTATTTGGTGGACTCCTTGAGGTAGGTGATCAGGTCGTTACGGTCGTTCGCCTTCTTGAGACCTCCGAAGGCCATCTTGGTGCCGGGAATGTACTTCTTTGGGTTCTCGAGGTACTCGAACTGTAGAGTGCCAGTTAGTAACAGCTTCTATTAGTACCAAAAAGGGGCATCGGGCACAAACCAAGGTGTTCTCGTTCCATTCAACACCCTTCTGCTTGTTGGCATCGGTATAAGTGAAACCCTCAACCTGGCCAGACTTGCGGCCGAAGAGACCGAACAAAGAGGGACCGATCTTGTTGGCACCACCCTGCTCGACGGTGTGACACTGCTCACAGCGAGTCTTGAAGAGCTTGGCGCCTTTTGCGGAGTTACCTACAGAAAGAGGAACGTTAACAAGTTGTTGGAGATTCAATGGGTGGGCTAGCGGTAGTGGTCGGGCGAGACAAGGCGGTGGGAGCGCAAAGACGAGACAAAGACGATTGTGGCTTTGTTGAGAACTACCGCCATCTTGCTGCAGCCGCGATGCGAAGTAGGAAGTAACGTACCTTCAGCGAAACCCATTATGTATGCGAGAGTATAAGGACGAAAAGTCGTGAGTGAGTAAGTGAGTGAGCGTGAAGTCGTGAGAGTGAAGGCGTGGATGAGTGAGTGAGTGAGTGAATTGGGTGAGAGTGGGAAGAGATGAGGTAGCTTTTATGGAGGGCGTTTGACGGGCTTCTTGAAATTTTTGCGGCTGGCTGCCGCCACAAGCAACGGGTGTAATCCCATGCCCCGTGATTGGCTGTTCCAGTAGCTTATGTAAGCGCGCAGAGCTGCCCCAGCTTGTCTTTTGTCTTCCGGAAGTCACCGAAACCCGAGCTATCATCGAGATCGGGAAATTCCATCGTTCCGAGACGCCGTTCTCTTTTGCGTTTACCATCGCCCCGGACTCAATCCACGAACAAACAGTTGAACTTCAGAACCTGACCCCTCCAGCGTTTCATTACCAATGAAGAATCACCAGTGTCTTTGTGTTTACCGATGACGGTGACATTTTAGATTTGTCGGGAATCGCAACAGAAAGTATAGGCCACATGCTAGAATTGTGATGGGGCCGATTTCGGGCCACGGCGAGCAGTAAAAGCCTCCAGAAACTTCATGTAAGCTATATCTGCATCGAACCAATTATTCTAAATAACTGCAAGTGGGTATTAATAGTCAACTAGAGTACAGAACCCTCAACCTGCCAGACGACTTCATACAGGATTCCATTTTTCTAGTCAGGGTGGAATATCTGGACTCTATCTCGGCTATCTAGTGGCCACAACTTCGGCATTGAAAGCTGTGAATAGGATAATTAAAATGGAACCAAAGGGTATCATCATAGCCCATCACTCGATTGCCTTCGATCAGCAGAATTCCGGAGCTTCAATTGGTGACGGTGGTGAGGGTGATATGGAACATGTGGAGGTGCAGTCATGAGATTCAAGCTGTTGTGCAAGCGAGGATTGTGGTTCCAAAGATTCCGTCTTTCAGTATCAATCATGTATAAACATTCGGTACGATGCCATCGAACAAAATAAAATAATGACAAGCACAAATAAAACATAGCGGCATTACAAAAGAAAACCCCCATACCTAATAAGCCAAATTGAAAGTACAGTTGACATCATCCTTGCTCTCGTTCCCGCTTCCTTCCTCTTCATCCTCGCTCCTGCTCCCTTCCTCTTGATTCTCGGGCGCAGATCGATACTCATCTGTATCCGTCTCGCTAGTCCATTCCATACTTTCACCCCTCTCCCTCCCCTCCTCCTCCTCCTTCCGTGCTTTCTCTTCCGCAGCTTTTGCATTTTGCTCCTTCACCTCCTTCTTCACAATCACCAACCCCAATTGCGCAGCCCAAGTCTTCGCGTGCTGGCTATTTGTGGCATCCTCCACCTTCACAATAGGGCGGTCGTTAACCTTGACCTCACAATCCCACGTTCTGGGTCGTCCCTCGCGTTCTACACACTCCGCGTGGTATTTCACAACGCCATGCCTTCCTTCTCCTGCCACATACCTCCCAAACCTACTCATGGGATGATCCGCCTCCACCCCATCTCTGACTAACCTCTCTAGCACTTTGAGGATACCTAGCTTCTCGATAAATTTCTCTACCAGACCAAAATCGCCGTTCGAATCCACCCACAGAGCAGCAATCAGGGATTCAATGATATCAGACATATGCTTTGGCGCGTCGAGTTTTGTAAGATCTGTCCATGGATATTCTTCCCCCGTCTCAAGTTGTTGGGAGATGGAGTCTTTAAGTAGCAGATATCGTTGATGGCAGAGCTTATCTGCGCGGGTGATTTCGAGGTTACTGTGTCGAAGATACCCGTATAGAGGGCATTCCTGTATTTTCCGCTGGATTTTGCCCCCGCCTACCACATCTGGTCGCTCAACCTCAACTATGGCGCCCATACACAGGAATGCAAGGAAGCCAGCATTTACACAGGTAGACTTGAGGTGATGCATGTCGATATGGGTCAGCTCCTTTCTCGGCGAATGGTACAATTTATCCACGATGACAATATCCAGTAAAGCATCTCCAAGGAACTCGAGGCGCTGATAAGACGTGCTGATGGAATCTCCGCCGTTGGAAAGATGCGTCAGTGCTTCAAGGAGAAGAGCTTTATTCGTGAACGTGTACCCAAGAAATGATTCCAGATCTGCAAAGTTGGATGGATACCGTCCGTGGTATTTCCTCGAATTTTCTTCAGCGGCTGTAGCGAGATTCTGTATAAGGATGTCCATTGGCTTCCATTCCACACCTTTCCCGAAGTCAAAAGCCGAGCAGCATTCCGTAGCGCCAGCATAACCTTTAGAGAGAAACGCGACACCAATCAGAGCCTCGACGACGTCCGCAAGAACCTTTGTCGATAGTGACTTGGTCTCCACATTGTCTTGGTCTGGAGTAGAAGAGAAAATATACTTCGGCTTCCACTTCTGACCAGTAAATGGTTTTGTGACTATCCACCTACTCAGATGTGCCGCAATAGCACCCTTTGAAGATGTAGTGTTAGACACTATTCGATCTTTGGCGCCTGCAAGATAGCCTTCGTGCCAGTCTCGATGTTGATCAAATAAACAGACGGACGCCAGTATCTTGAGAACAGAATCTCCAAGGAATTCGAGTCGTTGATAGTCCACCGGATCTCTTGTTGAAGAGGCAGTGATTGCATGCACCGTTAAATTTGTAGGTAGCCACTCCATCTTCAGATTCCGCTTCAAATTCTCCGCCAATAAAGCTTTCTCCACTCGATCAATAGCAAACGGAAGCAGTAGCGCCATCCTGGAGAATTTCCAGGGTAGTGTATCCATGAGATGATTACTAGGTAAAAGAAAAATCGTCTTCTCACTCCTCCTTTGGCCAGCCTCCTCGTGCAAGAAATCTCGTCGCCTAGTGAGCTTTGATGCTTCAATGACCGGCTGGTGAGCAAGATTGCCCTCGAGGTGGGGTGATAGCTCAAGTGGATTGAGGTCGGTCCTCCACTGCTCGAAAATAAACCGAGCACCAAGGCCGGTTTCGTCATTACGCTCACGGATTATACCTATTTCAATGTCTTTTCCGAATGCTTCTAGTGCGTTGATTTGCGTCTCCGGGTATTGATCCCATGTTTCTCCTGCCTGCGGAAGGAAAAGATACGCAAAATCAGACTTGTTGGCAGTCGCCTTCACGTGAACGTTTCGTAGCAATCGGTAGGTGGCATTCCTGGCCCGATTGAGGAGTTCTGGGATCTCCGTGAGCGACCTTGCAATCGGCCGACCAAATGTGACTTTCACAGTCTCTTCAAGGGACCAGTAGAGTTGCAGATCCTCGACTTCGGGTATTCGCAGTGGAAGCAACATATCGATGGCGACATATTCCCCAGAGGAGAACGTCATCTCAATGGTGCTGAAATATACTTCTTTTGTTTTATCCCAGCGCTTACCAACTGACCGCCAAGCATCGGTTTGGTGTTCAACTATTGCTTTTGGGGCCCTTTTCTGCGCTTCTTGGAGGCTTTGAAGCTCCTTTTTAACTAGAGGCATGAGATTATCATCTAACTGCCCGGCGGAGTGGAGAGTCTGGACTGCTTCGAAAGCAACATCTCTTTTAGCCCATTTCTCACTTTTCCATGTTTTGGTGGAGGAAAAGCGACGAATATCAGCATGGATATTTATCGGCAGGACCACTTCTGCTGTCCATGCCGCCGAGGTTGTTCCCGCCGCATGCTTAGTCGTTCGGAAATCCGGACGCAAGTCCACAAACTCCTGAACTGGTAAACATGCACAGAAATGATAGAGGTGAGGTACGGAATTTTCTAGTGTAAGTAATGCTCTGGGAAAGGTCAGAAAAATATTATTTCCGAGAAAGTTCTTATGAGCTGCTTACCCCGTGGTTTCGATCCTCATCTTCCGATCCTGTCCTTCTTCCTCCAGTACCTCCTCCTCTGGATCCCCAAGCTCTCTTAAAGGATCGGAGTACGTTTTGACCATTTCCTTCTCCAATGCTTCAAATTCCTCAGCCTTAGTCGTGCCCGAGTCCTGCTTATACATGATGATATACGAGCTTTCGACTCTCCGCGCTCTGCCTCGACGCTGTACAAAGCTCTTCAAGTTCCGAGGAGGATAAAAGCAAACAACGAGATGGCAATCTTGGATATCAAGTCCTTCTTCAATGACAGAGGTGGCTACAATAAGATTCCTCTTACCCTCGCGGAAATCATCGAGAGTTTTATCTTGGTTCTTCCCCGTAAGGTCGCGCAGGAACCGAAGACATTTCTCAAAACCAGAAGATCCTACCATTGTACCTGGTCGTAAGTATGCCTTGGTTTTGGGGTGGATTTTGATGATTTCCGCCAAAGCCAGCACGCCAACCCGTTGTTCCACAAAAACGAGCGCAGAGAACTCACCCTGGGCCCGGCTCTTCTCCTCATCATATTCTTTGAGAAGTATCTCTATGAGTTTTTTGACCTTTAGTGTGATACCAACCTCTACCGGGCCCAAGTGTTCGGGTAGCGATACTTGTCTCAACAAGGTGACAAGATACTGGTGTTCGTCACCACTCATAGACTCATCGTTATCCTCAGTGCCTTCAAGGTCAGATAACTCCTCACCATCGAGCAAGTTCTGCTTTTGGAATTTCTGGATTGCTTCGCGTATGAACCAGTCCGCTGCCCACTCACCATACTCTTCGAGCAAGTGAGTTGCTTTGTTGACCAGTTGTCTAATTTGTTCGTGACAATAGGTTCTTTGAGTCGCAATCAAATTTATTGCGCGAATTCGTTTCGATTCTTCTTCGCTACTCTGTAGCTTAAGGATGTATGGATCTTTGCGGATGTCCATACTCCCATACACAGAGCGTAGAGATTCGAGGGCTCGGCTTGTGCTTGCAGTGGGCTCAGGAATGTTCGACCTTGAAACTGGATAATCAATTTCAGGGTTAACCTCTTCACAATCGTCCGAGACATCATCGGGAATTCGCTCAAAATGGCGGCCCTGATGATTTTGAGTGGTTTGTTGTTGTTGTGGTGAGACCACCTCCAGAGTAACAGGGTCGATGCACTCGAATTCATCATCATCGTCATCGTCATAATCCTCTGCAACCGGCTCGCTCATGAGTGCATGGTCATCATCATAATCCTCTGCAACCGGCTCGCTCGTGAGTGGATGGTCATCGTCATAATACTCTGCAACCGGCTCGCTCGTGAGTGGGTCAATTGACTCATACTCCTCATCGTGAGAGGCCGGTTTTGGTGCTATCGACTTTTTGAAACTAGGTGGTTCCGAAAGACCAGATTGATCGGCATTCCGTTTGTTCCGGCCATCGACTTGCTCGGTCGACATTGTATTTGGTTTGGATGGAGCATTCGCTCTTTCGAGACCAACAAACCCAGGTACCCGAAAGGGTTTTCCTAAGTCCAAATCAAGATTCTGCGAGAGATCGAGATGTCTTGCCCATCCTCCCGTAACCGGTATATCGGGCGGCCGGATAGTAGTTTTATGGGGTGCCTGGATGGTACCTTCATATGGCTGCGCTGCTGATGGAGATTTGGAGCTGGAGAGTATCGCCGCAATTGGGTCCCACCCATAATAGACAATTTTCAATTTCGGAACGTGAACATATTTCATCAACTCTTCACGATTCAAAACTGGAGTCCGAGCAATGGCGTCGAGGTTCGCCTCAATTTTTCTTGAGGGTGTATTAGCATCTGGATACGCATACGGAAGATACAGGATTTCATACACCAACTGCCGGGGATCGGCTTTCATGACTGGACTCGCAGTTAATCCGAGGACAGCCGGAACATAATGCCCCTTCTCTTTTCGTGGGTGGTAAAAGTTCTCCATGATCATTCGTGCTGGATGGAATTGAACACAATGATGTGCTGGAGGTATTGTGGTTAGCTTTCACCGGCGACTCCCCAAGTAATACCACCTACCTTCATCAAAGATTAATAGTCCGATACGATCCATGGATACAAACCCGTGGCCCAGTGCATCAGCTAGTACCTGATGTGTGCTCACGATCACTGCTTCCTTAGGTCCCAAAACTTCATCCCACACCTCTTGATTGCTCCAACGGTCCACTCCACTCGCTCCAACGAGGAACTGCATGTGGACACCATGTATGGATTCCTTCAAAACCTTGAACTGTTGTTTGGCCAAATCCACTCCTGGGCAAAGAAACCATGATATCTGATAAAAACAGGCGCATAAGCAAAGATAAACCCTTACACTGTTGAGAGAATTTGTACCCTCTTGTCGCCTTTCTCTAATTCCTTGCGAATGCGCAACACAGCTCTGTTCGCTGAATCAGTTTCCTTCAGAACTTCTCATAACCAATCACGTTCAAATTGTAAATGGAATGAAAGTCGAGTCCTCACACATGAGTCTTGCCGGAACCGGTATCCATCTACGTATACCCATTAGAATTTAAACCTCACGTCGGCCGTCCGGCACTCACTGCAACTATGATATTTCTTTGCAAACTCTGCTCCAGCATCTCGATCTGGTAGTTACGTGGTTTTGCAACGATTGCATTTTCGCTGAGAATTTTTTCTGTCCCAGCAATATCCGGGGCTTGAAGATCTTCCATCGAAGCGGTGATTGTGGTGATTATGATTGTGGAAGTGAAGGTGGTGATGGTAGTGATGGTGGTCTCTCTGGGTTAATTTTCTCGTGTATTTATTGTTCACCGGTTAGTGAGGACTGCTGCCTGGGTAATTTCACAGTGACTCTTCCGCAGGCGTCCAATAATGTTGGGATGCAGACATCGAATCAAGTTGTGACTCGGAGGCGTCTACCACCTACTTCTTAAGTATTGTATGACCGGAATTGCCGCAAACGAAAAGAGAATTGATCAAAATACCTCTACTTCAAACTCGAAATCTCTCTTGAAGAAAGCCAAAGATCACAGTAAAGCCTTGGTATCTTGGTGATATTATTTATTTAATGGTGGTTGGGTATATTTGTGTTACCACGTGCCTACGGTGACAAACGTAAAACTAACTTCATGAAGTTCATCATCTACCATCGTATAGTACTACCTACTTCTTAAGTACTTACGAGGTAGTAATATTAATGAATCTTAAAGCACAAAGTAGAGTCGCGATGGTAGGTATGACGGTTGTAGGGGTATGAGGAAAGTCAATATTGAATATGGGATTCGGTAATCAACACCACACAAGAACTCCTTTTGCAACCTCAAAATCAGTGATTTTCGTCATACCTCTACAGGCTTACATCCGTCATACCTACCGTCGCGACTCAATGCCTCAAGATTCAGATGGCGACAGTGCAGGCGGCGTTCTCCTGCTACCCTCACCAACCACCGCTACGACAAACCCCACTCCTAGAAAACCGAAGAAGCCACTCACGCACTTCCTCTCTCTCCCCCTCCACCATGCGCCAGATCTCCAAACCTCCATCGACATCCTCACCAATGATATCTCTACGTATTTCCCTTCACTTAACATCCCCTCTGGAGCTATACGGCCAGCACGAGCGGCACATCTCACGCTGGGCGTGATGTCTCTCACTTCCGCTGAGATGGTTGAGCGCGCCGTCGAGTTGTTGAAATCCACCGACATGGATGCGCTTTTGCAGGAGGTTACTACTATTGACAATATGGCGGAGTTACCAGATCCTAAAGCGCCTATGTCATTCAGGGTGTCACTGCAAGGCCTTGCCACAATGGGCCCTCCGAACAAAACATCGGTACTATACACCGTCCCATATGACCCGACAAATCGACTTCTCCCCTTCACAAATGCACTTAGAAAATGCTTCATTGCGGAAGGGTTGATACAAGACGAGAGCCGGGAGCTAAGATTGCACGTAACAGTACTGAACACGGTTTATGCGAAGAAGGGTGGAAGAAAGAATAAGGGGCGGCAGATTACTCTGGATGTCCGAGACCTTGTACAAGAGTTTGGGGAGAGGGTGTTTGTTAAGGAGGTGGAGGTAAATCGAGTCGCTATTTGTCTTATGGGAGCGAAGGATAAGGACGGCATTAAGGGTGCCGCTGGGTACGAAGAGATTTTTGGGAAGACCCTGTAAACGTAGGATTTATATTTGGAGGCGTTTTGGATGGAACATATGTGGAATTAATATGCGTATTATTAAAGCTGCTTTCTGCCGCTAGATATGATATTTCTAAACTCCATTCGCCTCCCACCCTACAATTCACCCCATATTAAAACATAGAGCAACTGAGTAGGAGGACAAACGAAAAGAGTTCATCGTTTAAGCTTCAGAATGAAGACCACCTAGGTAGTAAAAAACGCTGATTCTTCGCGCAGAGACTAAATGACCTTCCATTGATCAGAACTCCTGCCATCACAAACAGATACTTCCACGAGAGGAAAGCATCAGATTAGATGTACCAGAGTGGAAGGGCAAATTAAGTTGCGCGGTTCTGTGCAGGATAGAAGGGAGGAGGATCGTGAAAGTCGATTTATTTGAGAAACACTATGTACAAGGCGGAGAAGGATGCTAGTGATTTGATGGTAATTGTAAAAAGCATTGTGGAAGGAAGAGGTGAGCATCGGTGGTTTGAGTGAGCAAATGGTGGTAGAGAAGAAGTCACGACTTCGTTCGCCGCCATATAGCGTGCCAAGGTCCTTCAGATCCCTGGTACAAGGATCGCTTTGCGCTTGTGCTTATGATGATGCCAAGGCGCTGGCCCAGCGACCAGGCTTATAGTTCCGTTCAAGCTCTAGCAACGTGAACACTACACTATACCAACAACCATGACCTCCAGCGGGCCCAGTTATACAGCTCCATCGACTCCGGCTGCGCCATCAGCGCCACCCGAAAATGTTTCTGGCGAGAAGTCTATGGCTACATTATCGCAGCTTCGGTATGACTTCGTTTTCTTTCTTTCGGTGATTGCTGCTGATCTGGGCGTAGTGTAGGTGTAAAACTCTACGTCTTTCACACCTCCTCCAGCGAACACCGGATCGCCGAGATTCTCTCAATCGCTACTCGTAAAGACTCCCCGTACTACTACGTTCACTACAATGAATTCAACAAGCGGCTTGACGAGTGGGTTACACCAGATCGCCTTGATCTCTCTCGGGAAGTCGAATGGCCGCGCCCCGACAAGCCCGCAAAGAAAACCGAAAAGAAAGGGAAAGCGTCAAAAGTTGATACTCCGCGCGAGGGGGGTGGGAGGGCTCAGAAACGTCCGAAGGCTGGAAGAGGAGATTCCCTTGGCCCGACAACACCGAAGCCGCCTGCTCGTCCGCGACGCCCTACCGTGGGATTGGAGGGTGATGCGCTGGTCATTCAGAGCGAGAATATCGGTGGGGATGTTGGGAGTCCAGATGTGGATATGGAGGATGATGATGGGCTTTCTGCCGATACTGCTGCAGCGCGTACACAGGCGGCGAAGGTGAATGGGGAATTCCGACAGCCTGAGGGTTTCAGCAAAGAGAACGAGATTGAGAAGCTCCGAACGAGTGGATCGATGACACAATCAGCGCATGAGATCTCCCGAGTCCGTAATTTATCCAAGATCCAGATGGGAAAATACGAGCTGGAGCCGTGGTATTTCTCCCCTTATCCAGTGGAATACACGGAAGAGGATGTGGTCTACATCTGCGAATTCTGTCTCAGCTACTATGGGTCTTCCCACCGTTTCGAAAGACACCGAAGCAAATGCAACCTCTTCCACCCTCCAGGAAACGAAATCTACCGCGACCAAAACGTTTCATTTTTCGAAATCGATGGGCGGAGACAAAGAACCTGGTGTCGCAACCTGTGCCTACTGTCTAAATGCTTCCTTGACCACAAAACTCTCTACTACGATGTAGACCCCTTCCTCTTTTACTGCATGGTAGTCCGCGACGATTATGGCTGCCACCTCATCGGTTATTTTAGCAAAGAGAAAGAATCAGCTGAGGGCTACAACGTAGCGTGTATCCTCACTCTCCCCCAATACCAACGCCACGGTTACGGAAAGCTTTTAATCGCCTTTTCATACGAGCTCTCAAAGCGCGAGTCAAAACTTGGCTCTCCAGAAAAACCGCTTTCAGATTTGGGGTTGTTGTCGTACCGTGCGTATTGGCAGGATACTATCGTAGACCTTCTCCTGGACGCAAAGGGAGAAATTACGATCGATGAGTTGGCAGGTATGAGCGCTATGACCACCCAGGATGTTATTCACACCCTGCAGAATCTCAACATGTTGAAGTATTATGTATGCAAGCCCGTTCCCTTGGATGAAAATGGAGTTGACAAAGTGAAACAGAAGGGCCAGCATGTAATAGTCCTCACCGACGCAATATTAGCACAGAAAGAACGGCAAAAGGAGAGGCAAAGGGTGAAGGGGGGATATCGCATACTCAATCCCGAGAATCTACAGTGGAAGCCACCTGTGTTCTCAGCGGCAAGCAGGACGTGGAACTGGTAGCACTAGTTCTTTTGCCTTTCTAAAAGAGCAGAGGTGGGCGGTAGTGGTGAAAAACATATTTGTATTTGTAGCGTTATAAAGGTGTTTTGGTTTCGAGGTTGGAAGCTGGGTTGCTCTGTATTTACGTTGGAGTATGGTTTGGGTTTTCCGTTTTGAGTGAGTTCATAGCGAATTGAATACGGTAATAATAAAATTTTACCATTATAGACAAGAGACACAGTAGTACAGTAGTGATAGCCCGTAAAAGAGGACGTTGAGACCAGCAGAAAGCACTCTGGAAAGCGGTGGGAAAGGTGACAGGCTGGAAAGCGGGCAGATGCCGACACGTGCAGGTCTCTGAGCTGCTTTCCATGGAAGAGTGCGATCAAGCGGTGGTGGACTTCCTGGCGGCTACTGAAGTCGGGAAGTTCCCGCCCAAATGAATGGCGGTATGGAGCAGGCGCAGAGGCTGACTCAGGTGCGGGAGGCGGCGGCAGTGGGCTTATATCCGTTCTTTTCTTTTCTTTTCATTTCTGTTCTATCTTTTAACTTTCATTTGTCAGCGGGGATGAAGGGTAGCGGGGGGGGAGCTCCGCCATCTAGCCGGCTCGCCCGGAGGCGGAGGGGGATTAGGTCCTGTCATACTCTAGTAAGAGTGAATACAGTATGAATAAACAACAACAAGAGGACGTTGACAAATGGTACTGAAGCTTCATGGCTATCTTCTATTTATTTCCACATAACCCACTCATAACCAAAAGCAGCAATGAACTCCCCCAGACTTGACAGCCCTCTTCCCTTCCAGTTATAATACATACATAATTTACATATTCTCATATCCCATTCAATCGCCTAATATGAGACCCACGCAAAAAAAGGACAGAATATCGTACATCCCTCTATAATCTCTGTTCCTCCAGCTCCGCCTGCTCAATGAGTACCTGCTCGTCAAAGGAATCTTTCTTCTCAACGTGCGGATCAGGCTCAATCTTATCCTCTTCTAAATTCGCCATAGAATTCTGATCTAAGGATTCGGCAATGGTGTTAGCTGCTCTTTTTCCGCGTGTAAGCTTCTTTCTAGTAAATCTAACAGCCTTGAGACCAATCTCAATTTTTTCTTCACATAGCGCTTTGAGCTCCTGGGCTGTTTCGCGTGGGTGGAAGGTTGCCGGGAAACGGTATCTGCTCCATCTTAGAACTGCATATATATAAGGATGACCGAGAAAGACTTACGATAGCCAGAGATAGACAATCAGTGCTTTATGCAAAGCCTCTAGCCTCTGGAGATCAATAATAGTCCTTGGCGTAATATCAAGCGCTTCCAAATCAATATCACTGATACGCAAAATGCTCCCGTCGGTATTGTAAGCCACACACTCAGCCATTTTCTTGACTGCTTGTTTTGTTTTAGGATCCCTTCCAACAGGTGCCATGATAAAGGTCATTCTGTCCGACACGGTAAGGTCTAGGATATCATCAAACAACTGAGCAATCTCAATGCTTTCTTTCAAGCTGCAGGGATGGAAAAGATCCGATGTTCTTATATAATTTTCTAACTGCCTGAGGATCTTGCTGAACGGTATCTCTGGCTGGAACTGTGCAGCGAAAAGCTCGATATGGTGGGTGAGCGGAAGCACACCAGCAGTTTTAATGGGTTTTACATCCGTAGTAAGGGCTCTTCGGACGGCTTTCAGATCAGATTGATCCAGGGTTGTCACGTAGCCGACTTGTGGTGTCGGAGGAAGCGGGGCGGAAGTTTTGTCCGGTTTTACCTGGGCATCTACACGACCAGGGACCTTGTAGCGTCCCGCTCGTCCAGCAATCTGCTTGATTGAAGGTATCGGGATGCCGACTGTCCTTTCACCATTCCACTTCTCAACTGCTTCGAAGATTACTCGTTTGATGCTCCTGAAACCATATGAGCCTAGGAAGTTGTGGAAGGTGGATTGGAAAGACAACGTACAGATTCAGTCCCATGCCTACTGCATCGGAAGCTACTAGAATATCGTAATCGGTGTTCTCGTCATTGAATAACCGAGCCTGCATACTCCGTGTCTCTGGCGGCAATGATCCATAAATGACTGCGCACCTCTTTCCTGTCTTTTCTTCAATGCTCCTCTTCATTGCAAAGATGTTACGCCGTGAGAAGGTTACGACGCAATCGCCCTTTTGGACCTTTGTCAGATCACCGTCGAGACTTTCAGTCTCTACCTCCAAAGGGCCCAAACGTGTGTAGCGATGAATTATAAGCTTGTCACCCACACTTGCGGCAAGCCTCCGAATCAGATCAACCGTTCTCTCCTCGCCACATAAATGGAGCTCCTTCGCCTTGACACCCAACACAGCCTCCGTCCATGCCCATCCTCGATCTTCATCGCCGATCATTTGAATTTCGTCGATAACACAGACATCCACCTCCTTGTTCAGATCCACCATCTCCATAGTACTGCTCAAGACGGTGGCATGCTCATCCACAACCCTCACGTCGTCACCCATTACAAGGTTACAAGGAATTCCTTTGGCATTCATTCTTTCGAAAATCTCCTGAGCAAGTAGCCGTAACGGACCGGCATATATTCCATTCCCCAATTCCTCCAGTCTTTTTAGCGCATGATATGTTTTTCCCGAGTTTGTAGGGCCAACGTGAAGATGCCATGTTCTCTGCGTCTGTCTAGTACCGACGAACCACTCCTGTGGAAATCTTGTATCCGCTGCCGTCTCCATGTTCATGTATTTTACGACGTTTGATGGCTTGTCCTTGTAGCCCATACGCGTCACAAACGCCAACTGTAACATGGTCGACAGCTGAGCCAACCCTCCCTTCCGATAACATACTTCCAAATGGCGTAAAGATGGGACGTCTGGACGTGAAGCGGCGAGGTCTTTGGAGTGGAACGAGTCGAGGACGTCGGAGCGAAATTCCTCCCACTTTGTACGTAACTCCCTAACGTCAATGTCCTTCCGACGGACGAGTTGTGAGAGATGACCGTAGGTCCCCGAAGATCGGAGGGGAAACATATTGGCTGTGGCTTGCTGCACATACTCCTCGAGCTCATGGCGAGTGGGCACCGGATCTAATCTACGGTCGAATACATTTCCCGCCACCCTGCGTACACCCCCGGGGCGGGAGTCATATTCTCTTCGACCTCTAGATGTATCTCTATCATCTCGTAGGTTATCTGGGCCATCTCTCTGTAAAGGTTTGTATATTTCTCCTTTCCCTTGTAGGGTCCTCAGGTCATCTCTTGGTCGGGTTTTGTAGGTACCTGTGTCACGCAAAAAGCGTATCTTATTGACTTTTCTGTGGCCTTCTTTACGCTGTATTTTCACATGTTAATCAGCCAAGACCCTAGAAGGAGAAGTGCTACATACCAAGGTCACTATGGATACAGAGAAGGGCCGGGCTCCGCTCAATGGCGGGATACTCTGAACAGTTCGGGATTGCAGTCTGTTCGTATGGAATGTGCAAAATAGGCATAGGTTGGGGATAATTCGATGTCGTGTGGTCATTCTGGGCGCACGACCAGTCGGAGAGTAAGGAGCGAGAAATACAAGATAATCCGAAGAGACAGCGGGTGATCGGTAGTGTTGGTGATCGCAGAACGGTGGAGACTTTCACCTTTTTTTCTGAGCCGCACTAGGGCTAATTATTATCTTATCGTAAATTATCTCAAAGAGCATCTCATCTTATCAATCTGTAGTGTGCCAATCTATGATTCTGTGGTGAAAAAACACCAAATGCTTATCCATATCGTGCGCGATGTGTTATCACTATACCAGGCACCTTTAATCCCCGAGTGTTCCCGAGATATCACTAACTTAGAAATTGGTTCGTTTGGTGTTATTTCACCAAATTTCGGCACATCCCACAAGAGATGTCGCGCAGACAGAAATTATGTGGTGGAAAAACATCCAATTCATCCCTAACCCTGCTCCGCCACCAAAGCTTCAAAAGGACCTTCTTCCCCCGCAATGAGACCGACTATAAGTGTCGACCAAACTCAAAGATTCACCAATCATACAGTATGGCCGATGGAATAAAAGAGACATTTGCGAGATGCAAGCGGGAGGACCGAGTGAGTTTTCCCCGTTCGGTTCCTATTGCCATTACTCTACATTCTCCACAATGAATTAATCCGACTTATCTTTATCCTGCCCTCTGAAGCAACAACGCGAAATTCTGATGACATGTCTTATTATAGAGGGCCCTCATCGCATACTTCACCGCCGGATATCCTACACCTGAAGAGACACCGGGTATTATGCTGGCAATGGAGGCGGGTGGTGCAGGTGCCGTCATCTAAAAGAAGCACATTTCTGCAGAATCTCCATTCTGATACATTAATTGCGCAGACATCATTGAACTTGGCATACCTTTTACAGACCCAATCGCAGATGGGCCAACCATTCAGAAAGCGAACACTGTAAATACCTACTACTTTTTGCGTAAGGGAATTTCTATAGTGACTATTGTTCACAGATTTCACTTAAGAATGGGGTGTCCATTCGATCGAGTCTTCTTATGCTCCGAGAAGCCCGATCAAAAGGCCTCACCGTCCCTGTTTTATTTATGGGATACTATAACCCCATGCTGCAGTATGGCGAGCAGAAACTCATTCGGGACTGCAAAGAAGCGGGTGCCAACGGCTTTATTGTCTGCGACTTCCCTCCCGAGGAAGCTATCAAGTTTAGGGGATTCTGTGCGACTGAAGGGTACCTATGATCTAGTACATGCGCTTTCGAGCTATTATCTAATTGTTGTCAATATTCTAGTATGAGTTATGTACCACTCATCGCACCCTCGACCTCGCCCACTCGCATGAAGCTCCTGTGTTCTATCGCCGACTCTTTCATCTACGTTGTATCGCGTATGGGCGTTACTGGCGCTACAGGAAGCCTTGATACCGGCCTTCCCGCACTGTGCAAACGCGTCCATGAATACTCAGGAAATATCCCCGTTGCCGTTGGCTTCGGTGTATCCACCCGGGAACACTTCCTTTCTGTTGGCGAGATTGCGCAGGGTGTTGTAATTGGGTCACAGTTCATCACTTTGCTCGCCGAGACCGCACCCGCGGACCGGTTTGAAGCAGTGAAGAAGTATTGCTCGAAGATTGTTGGTAAGGATCCAAAGCCTGCCCCAGTTGTCAGGGAAGTTGGAATCCAGGAGTCTATCGACAAGGCTACTTCTTTGACCAAGCCTGACGGCAACCCCACCGCCGTGATAACTGAAGCAGATGTTCCCAAGGAACCTGGGTTGATTGATCAAATTGAGGCTTTGAACTCGGGCGGAGAATCCAACCCCAATGTATGTAGTCTCCTCCTTCGTAAAATAAATCTACTTACCAAGATAACTCAGGCTATCCCTGATCGCTTTGGCGAATTCGGAGGTCAATACGTCCCAGAATCTCTCATGGACTGTCTTGCAGAACTTGAAGCTGGCTTTGTTCAGGCCCAGAATGACCCTAAATTCTGGGAAGAATACCGCTCCTATTACCCCTACATGGGACGACCTGGCCACCTTCAATTTGCAGACCGCCTCACCAAACTCTGCGGCGGAGCCAAAATCTGGCTCAAGCGTGAGGATCTCAATCACACTGGCTCTCACAAAATCAACAATGCACTTGGCCAAATCCTCCTCGCTCGCCGTCTTGGAAAGACAGAAATCATTGCCGAAACTGGCGCGGGTCAGCACGGAGTAGCTACTGCCACCGTGTGTGCCAAGTTCGGACTCAAGTGTACAGTTTACATGGGTGCTGAAGATGTCCGAAGACAGGCCCTCAACGTCTTCCGGATGAAACTACTCGGTGCACAAGTTGTGGCCGTCGAAGCTGGAACCCGCACCCTGAGAGATGCCGTCAACGAAGCTCTCCGCGCCTGGGTCACCCGCCTGTCCACTACCCACTACATCATCGGCTCTGCAATTGGCCCTCATCCCTTCCCGACCATCGTCCGCACTTTCCAGTCCGTCATCGGCAACGAAACCAAGGAGCAGCTCCAGAAGCTACGAGGCAAGCTTCCGGATGCGGTCGTAGCTTGTGTTGGTGGGGGTTCGAACTGCGTAGGCATGTTCTACCCTTTCACCAAAGATTTGTCAGTAAAACTTCTTGGCGTTGAAGCCGGTGGTGACGGTATCGACACTCTCCGACACTCTGCCACTCTCTCTAGCGGGAAAATTGGCGTCCTCCATGGTGTGAGAACTTATGTTCTTCAAGACACAGAAGGGCAGATTTCAGATACGCACTCCGTCTCGGCCGGCTTGGATTATCCTGGCGTGGGACCCGAGCTCTCAAGTTGGAAGGAGTCCGAAAGAGCAAAGTTTATCGCTGCCACAGACGCACAGGCATTCGAAGGCTTCAAGTACCTGAGTGAGTTAGAGGGCATTATTCCTGCTCTTGAAAGTGCGCATGCAATCTATGGAGGTATGGAGCTAGCAAAGACTATGAACTCGGATGAGGATCTAGTTATTTGTCTCTCTGGCCGTGGAGATAAGGATGTCCAGAGTGTTGCAGAAGAGCTGCCGAAAATTGGGCCCAAGATTGGTTGGGATTTAAGGTTTTAGATATGAAGTGACAATATGGACTTAGAGGATGTGCTTCTGTTCAAAGTTAGGGTACGAGTGATAACCAGTGATCAAATAAATCCATTGCTACCGGAGTTGAGTCAACGACAAGAGCAAGGGAATACGAGATCTGAGCAGATAAATACAGTTGGATTATAACGTTTCCATGGTACACAAGACAAGCAGGTACATATCATAACATCATCGTCTACCCAACTACACCTCCACCGTCACCTCCAACCCATTCATTGAAAATATAACCTGGTCCGCTCTTTCTATTAAGCGTTCCCTTCTTTGCCCTCTCGACCATAAGCACCAGCGCTGCCACAGCTGCATCCTGAAACTTGGTCTCAACAGAAGCGTCCAGAAACTCTAGCGTCCCCAGTGTCCATCTTTGTAAATCAACTGTCTCGTCATCGGTGGGTTGTGAGGCGAGATATCCTCATAGATTGCCAATTCTACTCCAGCTTCGGCCTCTAATACGCCCTTATAAAAGTGAAACAATACCTCCGGTATCTCCGCCATTGCAGCCTTGAATTTCCCCTTCACCGACGTGTCTTTCGGTGCCGAAGGATCTAGAGGAGGAGGAGTAGGTCGGTATTCTGCGGTGTTCGAAGGCGGTTTCATGGAAACTACTATATTCCATGACAACCGCCGTCCGGCCCAAGTCCACACCGCCTTCGCCTTGTCCTTCTGCAGCAGCAACCTCTTCACCGCTGGCCCAAACATCTTGATCTCCCCCACCATCTTTCCAAGGATCGAGGACTTGATTGTTCCCGTCGTTACAACCTCTCCGTTTGCATCCGCGCCCCGGTATAGTGTAATATCGGGTTGTGGCGTGCCTGATAGGAAATTCATGTGCTGCGGATGGTATTTCACGGCGTAGACAGGGCGACAGAGGGAAGGGTCTAGGGAATATGTGACGATCAGGCTCTGGCGTGAGGGAAGGGTTCTTCCCGTTGGAAGTAGAATTTGAGAAGGCGTTTGGAGTCATGAGTAGCCGGGCCTCCACTAGCAAGGAGAGTGCTAGAGGCTGCGGACTCAGCAGTAGCGGTGTACCCGGGGACGGTTTCGTGCGGGTAGGAAGGAGGGAGCGGGTCAGAGGCCATAATCGAAGGCAGTGCTGGGTTACCGGTAAAATAGAACCAGAGCAAAACGTCTGTGATGCCTTTTATAGAGCTGCTTATGGTGGTTGATTCACCCCACTCTATCTATTCGGATGAGTCTGCCCGCATCTACTCTATACTCTCTCGGGTCAAGGCGTGCCATATTCGCAGAATCTGTACCACGCTGTGATGCACATATTCCATGTTTGCATGGAGAATTCTGCCTTAGAAGAAAAAGAGGTTTAGAACTAGCCATTATCGGTTAAAGGACCCCCAAAGAGCCGAAAGATCACGGTTGTGCGCATAGCTGTGAACAGGAGTCGGCCTCAGGGTTAATGTTAGGGGATAGGGAGTTGGCCGTCAGGAGACAATCTATCGAGCTAATGATATAAAGCTATCAAACATCGTTCAAGCCATAGCTATTGTCGGGCTATCAATGTCTTCTAGTATGCCTCACTGCCAATAACCGCCTACCCTCCGCCTTTATATCATGACTCTAAGCGTGCTCCCCAGAATATTCTACATGTCACTAAATGCCGGCCTCCAAAACGCCCGTTTTCTTCAAGGTTAAAGGTTAGCTAACGTGGGTTAGGGTCCAACGCACCCGGCAAACAAGATACATCGATCTAATACCTAGTAAAGCTTACGTAGATTGAAGATCACCATATCGATGGCATTTAGGCTGGAATTAATTGTGCACTCTATTTTGCGGTGTAGCTCTCAACCCTCGACAATTAAGATAGGTAGATGCACAAGGAAATTATAGACCTGATTAAATAATGATGAAATCTTTAATAGTTTTTGTCATAAAAAAGTTATGCTACAATACCGTATTTAAGATATTCGGCTAGCGTATTTTACAAACTGGGTTTGGCTAATTATTTGCCATAGAGAGAACGGATAGCACTCGAATGTGGTCGCTACTCGAATGCCAAGATATATGCTTTCAGAGTTTTAGTAGCTTATAGCACCACCACTACATGCTTGTACATTAAATTTGCACTTGATAAATCCACTCATATTTCAGATACATCTTGATCCTAAAAGCCAGCAAAAATAATGAAAACTCATGGACTTATTGTTTGATGTTTTCGTGGGGTGACAGGGGTGCTGTGCTTGGGTCTTGGCATTCGAGTAGCAACCGCATTCGAGTGCTATCCGTGCTTTCTACATCATAGTTTTAAGTCCATGCGCTTTTTTACGGTATATTCTTTACCAGAGAAGGTTTATGCTAGATATATCCATGAATGGGTACCTTGCAGTCAAGAGGATTATGCTGAATAACATGATCCCTATGAGCTAAGCTTGCGAGATTTGAGAGAATCTAGACTACTCTCTGAGCGCTATTCTGAATAAAAAGCAAATAATATAACTACATATGTCGCAGATGAATACTTAACCCCTACATACAACACTCCCTTATCCCTCCAAGTAGCGTGCAAGTAGCCTAGATTCCACATCACTCAAGACCCAGTCATGTTGGCCTCCAGCAACGAGAAGATTCTCTGCCTCAGCCAAATACATCTTGTTGGGGTCTTGACCCGGACCAAACATACTTGTACCGTGAGAGGGAGTCATTTGTTGCATCTGAGCAGCCATTTGATCGGCAGCTACGGAATTAGTATTGAAATCATTCGGATCAATTTCTACGTAAGGTGAGATTTGAACGTACAGTTATCGCTTCCGAGTAGATAGTTAAAAACTGATCGAAGACCAAACAGATTTAAGAAGTACCTGCGGTGGCTCATCAGATGGTGAAGAAATGGAGAACAGAAGCTGCAAACCAAGATAATGAGGACACCCATCTCACATCCAAATCTCTGGTTGCGACACCCGACTGCAACATTGACTTAAATCGGATTGTAAGTGGAAACGGAAGTTTCACTACGATGTCGATAATTAGTTGTGGATTCTTCGCCACTTATGCATCAACACGACATACTAATAACAAAGCCGCTAAAGAACGCGTTGATCCAGCCCATGATTAGTGTTTGGGGCACAATCATAGCCATATTCCCCTTCAACATATTCATCATTTGGTCCATCCCTGCAGGATCGCTGATTGGGTTCGGGGTAGGTTTGCCGACACTCTCAGGGTCCTTCAAGTATTCACCCCGCTTATAGGCCGACACCAGGTGGTTCTTGCGCATGATAAAGGAATGAAACGACATTTGGTCGTAGTTTTGACGCAGGTTGATGCCACGAAGGAGATTGCGCCTGATACAAAGTAATGGTGTCAGCAATTCAGGGCTGAGGGAGAGCAGTGTGTAACAAACTGTTCACGGATTGCTTTGATATCTTGCTTTGGGGGATAGGATTGCATGAGCACCGCGGCATAATGTCGGAGGACTCCAGTAAGGATCTGTGAATACTCTTAACACAGCACAGTCGTCGAGTTGTAGGAGACCGCGTTTACCATAACACCAGAAATCGGAAATAAGATCCAATAGCTATGCCAGATTAGCAAACGATGGGTGAGTATCCCAGCAACGCTTACAACAGCTGTGGATCCCTCAAGACTGATTGATACTGTAATTCAGCCATATAGCGTCGTCGGTGTTGTGTCGCAATAGAATTCTTACGGTCTGTGTCGAGTATCGATCAATTGCTATGAACATCATGGGGCTCTGAAGTTTACTTTAGGGTATTAGCGACGTAAATTCCTCAATTTCGCATTACCCGGCTTTCATTACCCGGCTCTACTCTTTTGCGTGTAAATGTCTCCACGTCACTCGGTTTTTCTTGCTCTCGGCCATCATGTCGTCGCACACACGATATCATGGGACTCACTCCTCTTCTGCAGCAAGCAAACTAACTCCCGCCCATGACACTTGCTCCTACTCCTCCTCCTCCTCCTCTTTCTGCATTGGTCACTGTCTGGTCACTTCATTCAACTCCCATGGCACTTGTTTATCTCCAACCAATGTAAATCGATTCGAACCAAGTGGGCCTCTCACCAACTTCAGAGCACAATAGTGAGCGCAGCCTGCGGGGCGAAGCTACTCATGAAGTTTACTTCCACACAAGCAGGATAGAAAAAAAGCATTACCCGGCCAAACTGTTCAGAAAGCCTATGTCATAAGGAGCCACTCTTTTTTTAGTGTGCGGCACTAGAAATGCGGAGTCGACCAGGGCATTCAGCGAGCGGAGATTTGTCGACTCTAGTACTCTACTCTACCTTGTCCTTAACAACCTCACTCCCACACGCAATAGTAACCTGGATGAGCTTGCTGTTAACCTCAACCTCACCTTGGCGTTCACCACAGTGACGAAACCAGTACGGCTCCGATCCTTATCAATCTCACTACTACGGCCTCTGCCACTGCTGCCGAGAGCTCCCCACCCATCCCCACTACAACCTCTACTTCCAGCGGCTGTAACCACAATCATGCCCCCGCCTATCCAAGCTCCCCCACACCTGCCTCCAAATGTGCCATCATTCTACATGCGAGAGCTACCAAAAGACAAGCTTGTGGGTTATGACACACCTGAAGGGAAGAAGCTATTCAAGGCAGCTCTTCTTGAGGGTGGTCTTGAGGCGTTCTTTCCGCTCTCGCAACAGTTTTTGACCGTAAGTGCTAGCTCTGCCTACGCCACTGCCCAACATCGGTCTAACGGACAATCAACAGCAAGATGAGCCTGCGTGTATGACCTTCCCACATGGTCGCCTGTTACACTGATTTCTGATAGACCTTAGTTTGTGGTCTTGGAACGCTATGCATGATCCTCAACGCCTTGAAGATAGATCCAGCAGCAACGTGGAGGAAGCCGTGGCGGTACGTATACCAAAGTCACTATTCTGGATTGCACTACAGGTAGCTAATGTCAGGGTGCAGATGGTTTACGCAAGGTTTGCGTGGCGGTTCAAAGATCCCGATCCAAATGCTAACGCACTGCAGAAATGCTGGATTGTTGCAGACCACTGGAATGGGTGAAGCAAAACGGCATAACGTTGGCTGAGTTTACGTTCGTTACTTCGGATACAGAATTTTAGAGCGGGGAGACTGATCAATACCAGCTGTTTAGCTAAGTGCAACGGGCTCAACGCCACTACTCGATTTGCAGATCAAACGTCAGCTCTTCCATTCTGGTACCCGCGGCGGAGTAAGGGTTGATCCAGTGATAGGTCGTTTGAAGAGTTTGAACAAGCGGTCAAGGACTGTACCCATTCAATGGACCAACTCCTTGCCGTGAGTTATTCCCGAGCGTCACTGGGCCAAACTGGAAGCGGCCATTTTTCGCCAGCCGGTGGATACACCTCAGAGAACGGGGGGATGGTGCTGATACTCGACGTTGCTCGGTTCAAGTACGAGTTTTCTAAAGCCCCTCAAAGGATTGCTGCTAACACATCCCGCAGGTATCCTTCTTATTGGGTTCCCATCCGGACATTATACGAGGCCCTTATCCCATACGACACAGAAACAAATCAGCCAAGGGGCTATTGTATCCTTCGTCGTCCTTCCAAACCCGAGCCCTCCCCTGCCCTCCTAGTACTTAATGCTACCACTCCCACTTGGCCTTCCCTCTATGCACCCCTCGCTGAAGTTGCTACCTCCGCAACTTCCTACGAATCCCTCATCTCTACACTGGCTGAGATCCTGCGATCGCCCAGTGGCCTGCCTACAGTCACCTCCCGCTACGAAGGCGCACATCCGTCCACCTTGGCGGTACTCTCCAAATCACCAAGTTTCGACGCTGCAGAGGGCGCAAAAGCTCACACTGAGTACCGACGGGGCGTAGCACGTTTGTACCGGTATTTTGCGGAAAATTCAGCTCTGTATAAAGAGCTAAAGACCGCGGATGATCTGTGGAAAACGGAGATCACGGTGTTTATGCTGGCGTTGTTGTCTGCCAAAGATATGAAGGAGCGGATGCTCGTGACGGTGAAAGAGGGGATTGAGGAGAGGCTGAGCAGTGATCTTGCAGATGAGACTATTAAGACTGAGGTGGAGAATGTGAGGAGACAGATGGAGAGCCTTACCGAGTGCTCGGTGGAGGATGGAATCTGCTCTAGACCAGGAGGATGTTGCGGGAAGAATGCATGTTCGTGAACATTCGCGTCATACCCATATTAGTGCAAATAGAGATGGCCGGGGGGATGTCGGATATGAATTATATCGCTAGGTTTTGTAGATTCTTTGAGAAATATGGCCCCGTACCAGGACTTCCCCTCACATCGCCAACGCTATTTTTTGGGATATCTAGGGAAACCAAAATAGCAAGGACCCAACATGGTCGATCACTCGATAGACAGCCTGAGGACTCCACTCCGTGTTGTCCCGTCTATCCGAAAGGGGAGAAAAGGAAGAGTAGAAACCGGCTCACCCTCGGCAAAAAAGATATAGTCATCCGTATCATAGAAGCACAAAAATACCTGTGATTACCGCTCCAAAAACAAAAAAACTGGGCTGGGGCTGGGTTTGAGAGAATGGTCTCGACTTTGCGCATGCATTATGACGCACGCTGGAACAGGGGCAATAGAAAATGATATCAAAAAAAGTGCAGATTGCACAAAGGGCAAAACCGACGACAACGACGACAACGACAACGAACAGTGGCGGAATATTTGTTACCAATAGATCAACGGTTTAGAATATTATTTTGCATCCGAGAAATCTTTCCTATTTAGCGGAGTAGATTTCTAGTCCCCCCCCCCAAAAAAATTCGGACACAGCAAACAGAATATGTTGATAGAGTGCTCCGCACGGATCACATAGTGGCCGGCTCCTACATACCCACCCTATTTAGTGCGGGGTTACGCCCGCTGTCGCCGCCTGCTGCTTTACTCTACTACATTCTACGAACTAACCGGGGGTGAAATTCATTTCTAACATGAACAGGAAAGACAAGATTTGTATGCACACAACTCTGAGCAGCTGGCTGGCTTGCAGCCCATTGCACAAGGAATAAACATTTCTTCCGTCCTCCCTCTCTGCCTTCCCAACGTCTACAATGCAAATCCCAAAGGAAATAAACACAACAGTTTCTCCCGCAAATATGAGACAGAACCTTCCTCCTCTGCTGCATAAAGTCGATGTTGCCAACCGCGGACATTAGAAACCGAAGGCGGCGAGACTTGGAATAAGTGTTGCACAGTGAGTATGGTGGCGGCGGAGGAGGAAGAGGAGGAGGTAGAGGTCATAGCGAGACATTTAAGTCCCCGTAAAGACCCGAACATGAACCATTGCTATTAAGAGACTCATCACTATGCCGTTCCCGAGCGTTCGCAAAGCACTTCATGAAACCTAGGAAACCCAGAAACAGACAGAAAGGAAGAGGAAAAAAAGAAGAGAGGAATACGCTATGTAGAAGCCAAACAAGCTGTACACTTCACTGCTCGGGGTAGAGCCTTTTGAAGTACCTGTCAGCCTTGTTGTATTCCTCCCTCATGCTCGTCAAGGCCGTCTTGATCGCTTCCAAACATTTGTCGTCATCCGGTTCGTCCTGTGTACCCGTCGCATCCTTCTTCACGCCGAAATGCTGGATTTTCTCGCAATAATCCTTAACCTTAACGAGGCCGAGCGTGGCCGATGAACCTTTAAGGAAATGCCCTAGAGAGGACAGTTGTTCTAAGTCTTTCTTAATACTGTGACGACATGATATCCGTCAGTAATCGATGTCGTTTCAGGCGGACAGTTCTTGTGAGGTGCACAAACAGTGATTGGTCCATTTTGTCGAACGTGTCCTGGGCCTGTTCCAAAAATCCTTCAACAATCGCACGACTGAAATCATCACTGCCATCGTCGTCCATCTCGCGGATTTGATCGAAGGTTTGAGTATCGATAATTTCTGCTATGTCCTCGGTCTGTGCAAGGGTAAGTCAGTGCCGCGGCTCAGAATAACCATGCCACAATAATTCTGGTAGTAGTACGTACGCTCTCAGGAGCAGCGGAATTCGCATTTGTGGAGGCAGCGATCGCCGCCGCTGGGGCTGGGGGATCCGCAGCAGGCATTGAAGTTGTATTGTATTAAGATGTCAGGGGGATTACTGCAGTTGTTCGCAGTTGGATGGGCGGGTGGGTTCGCAGGTAAGGATTTCGAAAGGCTGCCTTCTTCGGGAGAGACTTGAGTCGTTTCTAAATGATGCTGTCGCTTTGGAAACGATACACAAGCACTTATTCCCAGTTATGTATGTATATATATATGCAAGCCGGGCCGTTGGTTTTAGAGGCACTACGGTAATGCGTGCGTGCAGAGGCTCCAACGCCGAGCCGGTGACAGATTGCTGCAGGCGTACAAGTGGTAGGTGGTATGTGGTAAGAGAGAGTGCGAGGCAACACTCGTTCGTTCTGATTGAACACTTCCAGGGCCGTCTGTTTTGGAAGTGTCTCTCTGACAATGCCGGAAAGTAAATTCCAAGTAGGCACACGCTCGCTGCCAGGTGGTCTAGATGTCTCGGGAGATTTCAAGCGAACAACGAGTGTATCCGCCGGTATGCTGGAGGAACCGGAGGAAGAGAAGGAGGAGGGGATGTTATTTTTCGAAGATGGTTGGATGGATGGATGGATGGATGGAGGATTGCTGGTGTACAGGTGGTAAAGGTAAAGTAGTAGGAGGTATGGAGGTCGGTAGGTGGGTTGTTGTGCTGTATTTGGGTAGGTGACGAGGAGAAACGGAACAAGAGTGAGGGGTGGTTCGAGCTAGAGGTGGGGCGGCGGATCCTGACCAGCGTCAGAGGACAGGGGGTGGTTGGTGATGGTGGTGTTGAACAACCCCTTCCCTTGAGCAACCGTCGACTTCTCGAGAGAAACGCTGGTAAAGCACGCTTTTCTTCTTGTTCTTCTTATTCCCGTGAACTAATCTACTATGGCTCCCCCTTGGGTGCAGCAGGCGACGGTGGTGACAGTGGACAGCGTTGCGATAGATCCGGGAGCGATGACGCCAGACGAAGCGACGGCGGTGGTGATGTTGACGGTGGTCGGGATGCGGGGAGTGTGAGCTACTAAGTAACCAAGTAACTAAACAGCTAAAGAAGAAGCCGAAGCCGAAGCCTAATAAGACATACTTGTCCTCTACAGTTTCGTGAGATGCTCGGTTTACTCGTGGGAAAGGACCAGTTGCCCATCAAGCGGCAACCGGTCCGCTTCTTTAGGCGTCCGGAATTGAATTACCCCTCTTGTGGGATCGAAAAAAAAACAGCGGATTGCAGGGCTGCAGCTAGCGTGAATCACCGTGCAGTGTTTCCGCTGGTATATCTTTAAGCTCCAGTTTCTATAACTTACTCGCTCTTTCCCGTTCACCGACATCATCTTAGGCCTCCCATTCTCGAGCCCCGTGCTCTGCCAGTGCAAGGCAGTTGTCTCTACTGGAGAGGCAGTCACCGCCTCACCGACAATATGGCCCAGTTCCTTCCCTTGTTGACAAGGAGAGCACGTAGCACTGTATCGGTCATTCCCGGAGTTTGAACGCTACCACAGGACAAATCTGCGTCCCTTTCGTTCTCGGCGTCTGGTGTGGTTTGGATCTCCAAGATGAAATGGAGCCTTCGCAGTCCGAGAAAGACGTTCACAACAAGCCGAGGAGAACTCTGGACTCGTTGTGCTGTTGTCTCGTGCTCAGACTCTAGTGGTAGCTACTCGTACTTGTTTACTAGTGAGTGAGAGACTAGGGACGAGGCAAGTGCTGTTGCTCGCCCTGATATTACTTTGCTCTGTCATCTCTTTTCTGAGACTAAGGAATTGATAGAAAAAGGAAGGGTGGATGTGTCGCGTGCAAGGTGTTGTTTTGGAGTCATCTTTGTGCGGAAAATCTTTCGCGTAAATTACTCGAAAAGTATGCAGTGCAGAAAGCCAGTCAACAACTACGTCAGACGTCGAAAGGACACTACTTTTAGGAACCGAATTGATCTGGCCCAGTGTATCACCTCCGAAACTCACCATCCATCCATGCACTTATCTACACAACCAACGATGGCAGAGCATCGATACCCCGTAGCACTGATAAGTAGCTGCAGTAGTACCTTCTCTGTCCTGTCTGTCCTGTCTTCTAAATATGAACTTTACAACAATACGGATGAATGCTGGTGGTCAAAATCCTCAATACTTGAGTAAAAAAATGAATAAGCTGGTCGTTTCGTGCCACGTTAAATATCATCCAAGGTTCGACGATCAACAGCAACCCACTAAGAATTGCGCCAGAATCAGACGCCAAGGGAACAAGTTTCGGATACATTTTTCATCATCAGCAACACCTCACCTGGACAACTTGGAACTTGACCCGTTATAGATGTCAAATAGAGTAGACCGACGCAGATTTTCACCAAGTTGACCTTCGGAGTTCCACAATTCTCTATTACCTGTTACTTGACCACTCGAGTTAGCTCCAATTGAAGTCAGTAAGTTAGAGCAAATAGGGGAAAAATATACAGCACTGCCATGAGCTCAAATTATCACACCAGGTCTTCTAGATTCCAATTCTCTAGCTTCTCCCCTTTGCACAGAGACAACGCAAGCTTCCTGATGTGATGCCAATTGTGCAGCGTCTATCTCGTCATGATCTGGAAATCTAGGATCTGATCAATTGGTGTATTGCCTAGGATTCTTGAAGCTTGTGCCTATTCCCGCTCAGCTGCTTACTTTTACCTGACTATCTCCAGGTTCTCGTCGATCAAATGCTCCATGGCCCAGATTCCAACGTAAGTTGTCCTTCAGCAGCATGTCCACTTTATCTTCTGTGACGCTAGGCAAATCGCTTTCCACCTCCATGTTAGGTAGTAACTCTGACCCACTTCAATTAAGCTGAGCGACTGAATCATCAGCGAAAGGGAGTGTGAACACCTTTAAGATTATGTTTCATGGATTTGTCGGCTGGTGAGGATGGAAACTACTTCTAAGTCAAACCCTTCAGTGGCAGAGCTAATTGTCAAATCTCTTAACGGATACCTTGAGGTTCGGCATTCATCTCATTTCAATCTTCAACAATTCCAAATCGCCAGATCGAAAAGTTCAACGGAAGTTCAATATCACTTTTAAAAGCCGATCATACTTGCAATGACCGTGCACTTATGCGATTAACGACGTGCAGCTACAACGACTATAATGGGAGGACCACGGGCGTCCCTCGGTGCACGATCCAACCTATATGATCCTGACCCTGCTACATAGAAGACATCACGTTCGAATACCTCACATTTGAATCCCTTTAGCCACATCTGGATCCGTCTTGACATTTGTGAGTTCCTGGAGTCATCAAGACTTCTCGAGTCGTTTGTGGATATGGATAATCCCTTAGCGGAACAGACCCTCTCGACGGCTTAATACCCTAATGGATTCAATCCCTTGGACGACTATGGCCCTTAGGGGATTGAGTTCCTTAGGGAAATGGGTTCACTAGCCGGACATATCACCAAGGGGATTCGGTCTTCTACGGAAACCCTGGATCTCCGCCTTCTATAGTGTCCGGGAGGGTTGTCTCAGCGTCTGTGGGCCTACTACGAGTTCTAATCGCCTGTCAGCTTGTGAGTCTCTTGATCTAGGGCTGTCACGACTTTGTAGGATCAGTAGTAGTAGTGGATTGAAATATTAAGAATGCATGGATATAACAGGTCTCCATTTAAATAGCTGTTTAGTATCAAACATCAACCTTCTAAATTTAAAATCCAATACTGGTTTCCGGGCTCCCAAGTTCCCACCAATAAAAACACATATCACTAACGCCAAAACCTCTCTGCCATGAAAGTCCAGTCGTCCAGTCCAACCGTATGGCCTTTACTAAAACTAAATGTTCATGTATTTTGTAGAATAAAAGACGACCCACAGAAGACATCTAGCTTTTGTCTAGGTGCCAATGATACCAATAATGCCATCAGGAGTAATAGTACCACCACTCCAATTAATCTCCTTTTCAGCCAGACTAGCAGCGATAGCCACAACTTTGGTTGTCGGTGTATAAGGTCATGTCACGTATTAGACATAGCTCTATGGGTCTTGAGTAGTGCCATTTATACATGAAAAAGAGCACAGTACTCTAAGACGAGTCGAAAATATCCCACTGCCCCCTTGGCCGGACTCTAGATCTATCCTCTATTGGTACCTCTCCCAAATCTGCGCCGAAGCATCTTAATATGATACCACTGTTTGTAGGTGATATATACTGTGACCATCTGGACCCCAATGATGCAGAGGTGGCAGATGGTGGCTCTCTAGCTAGTAAGGATATTTACAAGGACGAAGTCTAGGGCCGTAGGCCCGCTCCGACAACATCGGTGTCAATGGCAAAGATAATACCAACCAACGCCAGGGAATGCGGACTGAAATTGTCGCTCAGCTTTAGCATAAGTGAATTAGTTCCCATGGGAATCTAGATCCAGATCCAGACTGCAACGACCGCCAACCGCAACAAAAAATAGTTATTAAGATCTGAGACTTAGGGTGGGTACTCTGGGAGACGAGTAGCGATCGCTTTCTTGGATTTGAACATGCTCGAAGTTTTGGGAATTTCTTTAGATCTGGAGTACCCCCAGGCCCATACAGGAACTACTCCGGTTAGCATATACATATGCATGGATCGCTCCGTCTGCACTCGAGCGTTCGACTGCATTCTGAGAGGAATGTTCGGATACGGGCCTATTCCCCTATTGGTCATGGCTTCTGATTCCTGGAGTGTTGCAACTGTCAGCGTGAATAGCTGTCGACCCAGCCACAATGCAGATCATTGTGCAACATCTTTTGAGATAATACCCAATACTGGCCTAGTTGTTCGATCACATCCGAGTAGCTGCGGTAGTAGCTAAACTCTCTAGTCTCAAAACATGGCTGACGAATCCTTGCGCTTCAGCGGCCATGGTGGGAAAGTTGCCGGAGGACCTCCGAGTCGAGGTGAGCTTGCTTCACAGTCAGCATGTTCGTTCTCCCTATGTATAGCTAGGGCCTCAGTGGGTTCACTGCTCGATCCTATTCTGGCCTCGTACCCCGGCCCTTTGATCCCACGTGATTTTATACTAACCGAAATGGCGAGTCTGACCCAAATTGAGATCATGAAAAAAGTGAGGTGAAAGGGCCTGGAGATATCACTCCACCAAAATTTCAAATTACCTCCAGAGAGCTGAGCTTTAGGGGGGGGTATTAGGTTACATCTACCTGAGTCAATACTGAGTATTTTTTAAAGAATTCCACCACATGTGGACTCACTGCAGCCTTAACCCGAAGCTGATCCGGGTTTGATCCAGGTTATTAACAGCTTAACCCAGTCACTCTTGATCACTTTACACCACAAATTTTGTCCAACTTGCTTAGTGCCCCATATAAAGTTGATTTCTTTTCCCTTAAACTCTTCTTTCCATACAAACCCAGCTCAACCCCATAGTGTTGAAATTTTAACTGGGTTGACCTGGGAACTTGTGTGGAGCGAGGTCTCCAAGCTCTCTCAACTTCGTTCCCTCGCCACACTATTCCCTTTTTGTCACTTCCATTTTCATCTTAGTGCACATGTACACAACTGAGAGCCTGATTCGAGGCCAATCCTATTCTTACTTGAGCGCGAAAGAGTTCTCTTATGAGAGTAAGAGGGAGATAGAAAGAGTGCACAGTTACGTGTGATGTGGAGGGAGCTTTGGTATCCAATTCTTGAGTCATTGGCTAACGCGCTGTCAGGTGAAGGGGCAGGGCTTGGCGAAACGTCACCACACCCCACTTCCTTTCACTCCCCCGCCAAACCATCTCCCTTCGCTCCACCACGCCGCTAAGCTCACCATCATCAAAACTCAACACCATTTCTTGCTTGATTAACTCCTGCGTTTCTGTAAGCCTCCTTGTTTCTCACACGTTTTTAATAACAGTCGCAAGTCACTCCTAGTAGACTTGACTGGTTGTGTCAAGCCCTGCATCTACTTCGTTCTAACTCCCTGGTGTCCAGCGTACGGCATCACGGTACCATGTCGGAAATCGCCATTGAGAGCTCCAGTAGCGATGAAGGCTGCAAGTCGCAGGAGGTGGCCTGCAAATACGATAACAAGGCCTTCAAAACCCATGATTTGGCCATTCAGACTTGTTCGACTTTGCTATCCATCCTACGTACAAAGGAACCGTTCGATACTCCTTCAATTTCGGATGCTAGTAATCAGGCCGTTGTAACACGTCTCACCGCGGTCGCCAATCTACTTGTCCGGGACAGGGAAGTGGTGGCAGTGACTCCTAAGAGGTTCGTTGCACACGTACTTTATCTCCAGGTCATTCCCGAGGCTACCAACTTATTTCTTCAGAAGGATTAGTTCTCGTCAAGTGGTAAGCCCGGGTTGGTGAGACCCACCATTCACCTGACGAAGAACCCGGAAAAGTAGATTACTCGTTCTAATTTATCGAGACTGTACACGCGAAACTTACATCATTACAGGAACAAGGATGGAGCGATCAATTTTACTACCACCGGTGAAATTGATACCGTCGGGGATATCTTCACCATAGCGAATAGGTAAGTAATAGTTGCACTTTAGCAGCTCCCATGCTAATGTCTCAAATCAGAACGGCGAGCTTCCGCCAACATACAGAGCTGACCTGCTCCCTGGTTAACGCAGCTCTCAATGACTCTAGCGACAACGGCTGGTCGACGCTTGCGAAATACCATCTCATGGTTTCGGTTGACAAGTTGATACGTCGGTGCAATGAGAAGTACAGCCGGATTCTACATCTCATCACCGCTGACGACTTTGCTGAGCTACCGCCTCATTGCATCCCGATCATCCCAACAAGCGATGTACAACTGCTCAGAATCATAATCCACGAGCTGAACATTAAGGACCAGGTGCCTCATACCCTGGACCATCTAAAGCAAGAACCAGAGTCGATTCCGTCTATGCAAGTTTTCCGGGATGTCCATAAGGTCCTAGTTTTCTTGATTGATGGCGTCAAAACCGCAGCAGAGGTAGTGCAAAACATCCTCAAGAATGCTGACATCGACCGTGACGCTCTCGAATTGGCTGCAAATAAGCTTTTCCACCTGGTCGTTCCCATCGCCGGTTTATCAACTACCTCAACGATAAAATTTGTTGTTGAGGAGCTGATTGCAAAAGCACTGCCCGAGAGATCGGAGCAAGTCAATGAGCAAATTGAAGACGAGCGTCGTGTACGACAAAAGGAGAAAGAGAAGAAAGAACAAGAAGCAAGGGCCGCGGCCGCGGCCGAGGAGAAGCGCAAACAACGAATGGCGAATGCACAGGCAATAATGCAGAGACAGGTGGCTCGAGAGCCATCGACAACACTACCTGCATCAGAAGCGGTACAAGATTCTGCATCACCAGAGCTCGAGAACATTGCAGCTCCTAGCGCAGCGCCAGAACACACGGTGCTTAACGATGAGGACTTTACTAACGACGAGGAGATAAGCGACTGGGATGTGGACTTCCACAATCTTTTCGACTTGAAAGCCGATACGGAATCGCGTAAGGTCATGACATGGCTGCGTCTGGTTGGCAACACCATCCACTGCGCCCGATTATTCAAGAAGTCCAAACGGGGACACTCTATGCCACCGTTAGTCTTCGATATTCTCGATTACGATCGAAGCCCCGCATACTCGTTGCCCTGGGAGGCAAAAATCAAGGAGCTGATGCCATCGTACTTATACGCTGAGGCACTGAAGAAGCTACAAGAAGTGGATCCGCGTCTCAAGCCTGGTGCTACGCTGACATTTCCTGGGCAAGTCCACTGCGAGAGTATGCTGGCAAGCACATTGTTAATGGCAAAGTTGCGGCCGAAGACTGAGGTAAGTAGTTCGAAGTTTCTTTTGTTTCTAGTCACTGATAGATTCAAGGCGAAACTCGAATCAAGTGTATTGGCCCGACGTGTCATTCACCTTCCTCTTTTTGGGGTGAGCAAGAAGTGTTGCCCCTTGTGTTATCGCCTCCTGTGCGAGATCCTAGATGAACTGAAGGAGCCGGTGACAACATTCGCGTCGCATTCCACTATGTTTCCGTGGGCGCTTCCTCCGGGCCTGCCCCGGCGGATCACCCAGGTACTAAAGGATCAATGCGAAAAGAAGCTAGAGTACGAACTCCATCAACTCATACGTAACAGCGGCCGCAGACCAAGCGGTTTCCTTTCGCAGGGACCCATGGAATCGGGATCCGACCAAGAGCTGATTGATTTTATATCAGTACTCTTTCCTATGGCGGTCGATTAACTTTAGGTGGTTAGTATTTCTATCCTGATCACGACTATTCAGGAAACACAGTAGATTTTAATGGACTGCCCTTTCTGTTTCTCGTTTTTCTCTGTACAACTAGACGCTCTAGTATTGCTTGTTAGTTGTTAAGCCGTGTTGTGCATTGGTGTTGGGTCTTCCAACCAGCCCTGCAGCTGTACTATACAAATACAGTGACTGCAGGCATTTGGCGCACGCCGAAGATCAATCACTCTAAAAGAAAGCATATTGATCAGGGTTGAGGAAGGCGCCAAGAGCAACATCTATTATAATTCTATGTAGAGTACAAGTTGCCTTACATTTAGATCTAGGTGGCTTTTATGGGGAGTGTAATGAAATTTCCATTCCGAGACTAATCCGGGGACCAAAAACCCTTGCTTCTCAAGAGATACCGCTAGAAAATCATGTCGTAATAAACATAAGGGTTCGTTAAACAAATGAAAAAGCGATATTGTTTATGAGGTGACCTTGTGGATGGACTCGGCGAGGTATCTGTACAAATCATCAGTAAGTAGCCTTCCTTGATCTAGACTGAAGGAAATGGCATACTTGACGTTACCAGTCGTGATCCCTGCAACGGAGATACGACCATCCTTGGTACCATAGACAGAGTACTACGTTCGCGATCAATACCAATTAATGAACCAAAATCTAGACTGTCTCTTACTTTTTTGGCCAAAGTGTCAACCTGCTCAGGTTTTAGACCAGTATATGCGAACATCCCAATCTGCGAAGTGATGTGGCTCCAGTCGTGCTTGCTACCAAGCTCCTCTAAGTTGCCTTTCAACAAAGCCCTCATGGTAATAATCCGGTTGGCCATTCCCTTGACCTCACCGAGCCATTGCTGGTTGAGTTTCGGGTCGTTCAAAATCTCAGAAGCAATACGGGCTCCGTTAATTGGAGGGTTAGAGTACATGGGGCGGACAAGAATCTTGATCTGAGAATCGACGCGCTTCTTCTCCTCGGGGGACTCCGTGAGGATTGAAAATGCGCCAACACGTTCACCATACAGTCCCTGCGTTGGGCTATTAGCACGAGTTGAGTAGTAATGGTGTCTATAGATACTGACCATGTTCTTTGCGAAAGACTGGCACAGAGCAACCTGGTGACCCTGCTCAACAAAGTATCTCAGAGCATAGGCGTCCTTGTCGGTATCGCCAGAAGCAAAGCCCTGGTATGCCATGTCGAACAGGGGGAAATGTCCACCAGCCTTGATGGCGTCGCTAATAGCTCTCCATTGCTCTGGAGTGGGATCAATTCCAGTCGGGTTGTGGGCACAAGCATGGAGAAGGAAGATAGAGCTCTTGGGAGCATCCTTGATGTCCTTCAGTACTCCATCAATGTCAAGACCAATGGTCTCCTTGTTATAGTAACTGTACCCCTTCACGTCCAAGCCGCAGTCACTGAAGACGGCCTTGTGGTTGGCCCACGATGGGGTGGGAAGGTACACGGTCTTTGTGTGAGGGTAGAAGCGCTGCAAAAAGGCACCAGCAATGCGGAGAGCACCGGTACCAGAAATGGACTGTGTAATAGCAATATTGTCGAGAACCGGGTTTCCAGAACCGTATGCAAGGATTGCAGCTGCTTTGGTGAACGCAGGCACACCGGTAATACCAGCATACTCTTTGTCGAGGCTCTTCTCGAGGAGACGTTTTTCGGCAGCGCGAACGGAAGGTAAGACATATGGCTTACCCGCATCGTCGCGGTATGCACCAACACCTTGTCGCTGGTCAATTTCGTCGTGGTACATGATAGAGTAGAAATGGCATACCGAGATTGATCTTCTTTTCAAATTTATCGGCCTTGAATGCTTCGGTGATACCTGTTCCAGTCAGCACGCAAGCTCAGACACAGTGTTGAATTGAGTCGCCCTACCAAGGATAGCCTGATGAATTCCAATAACAATGTTTAAGCGACCATTTTTCTCGCACAACCAGTCGAGGGAAGATACTCACATCCTACAGAGTTGGTAAGTTAGCACCGTAATCTTCATAGCTGCAAAGCCAATAGTGGGTAACGCCAATGCGTTAGAGGTACGCAAGAAACCTACCGGGGGACCTTGGGCAACACCGCTCCATGTGCTCACGGACCTTGAGGCAGCAGCTAGTTTGAGCGCAGAGGCCACAGTGGTCAACTTTCCGACAGCAGTTCTTGCAGTAGAGAGCATGGTTGGGGTGGTGAGAAGTTGAAAGACTAGATAAAGAGTGGAAAATGGAGAAGAACCTACTCAACCTAGCAGTGTGTTTGTGTTTTTAACCCGTTCCACGCGCACAGCATCTAGTTGTTATATTGGCTGTGTGCCAAGGCAGGTACCTGGCTCGTGCAGTGGTTCAGTTACTGCTCCATTGTGGTTCAGCGCACATAGCATCCAAAAAATCCAAGCCCTGCATGAAGCAAGAACTCTACCGGGGATTATCCACACATTTTATCAAACACCATGACCAACAGCACCTCGCCGTCTACAGATCTTTCTCCACCCGCTCTCTTCCCCCGCACTCTCCCTCATTTCCTCTTGCTCCCTTCTTTCTTGATGCACCACACCAGCGGTCTAATTCGTATTTGCCCACCCAGTGACAGGACAAGTGAGTTATGCTTTCGTACAATGCATGCTGCTGTGGCTTCTGCCGCCCTACATGTGTCTGCCGAATAGAGTAGCCACATGCGACACTTTAAATAACCCTGATTCGGGGAATCACGCCGACTTCTCGCCTTCGCTTTCTTTAGGACTTCTGCAGCTCGTCCACCAAAAAATACCCGCGTGGAGAAGTTCGGTATCACAAGAATAGACTCAGTTTCGGTGAGGCACTAGCGGCCGGAAATACTATTCGCCTGGCGTGCAGAACCATTGACTTGGTGCATGCGCAACTTGAGCCTCACCGTGAAGTATAATATCAACCCCAGGTACATCGCGGATCTTGATGTTAGATAGTCAAGTTTGTGTCCAGACTCCAATAATTGTTAGCCATTCTTACCTTGTTTTATCACAAGTCACTGCTCAATTTTGATTGTGCCTAAATTCCTAACAGGTCCTCAAAACCTCGTAAGTTTCTTGAAGGTGTACCCAAAAAGTATAAGCATTGGACGATATCCTGAATTAACAGTGGCAACAAAACGACAGCCAATGGCCAACCAGCGAGACAGTTGTTGTCACATCTGTGTTCGACCAGACCACTAGATTTGGCAACAAACTAGATGAATTTCTCAATCGTCGGCCAAAATATGGAGCAGATTGTAGGTATCTCTGTGTATTCACATTCTCCCTGTCAAATTGAACCATACTATACAAACGATCCACTACATTGAGAAGGCTTGTAACCCCCTCTCAAACCGAAGGTATCATGCTCATCCAAAATTGAATCAACCGTAATTAGTCCATATGCCATTGCCCCTCCCCTTTCTCCCACCCCTTGTAGCAAACTATTTACTAGCTGGAAAGTTCTTTCTATACTTCAATTAGCAGAGTCCACTTTTACGATCAAGGTCAGGGCAAACATACGTATTAAGCAACACGCCTTTCACGCTCCGGATTTCCTGCTTAACCTTCAAGATAGGATCGTCCTTGTCTTTATCCACCTGCTGTCCAAAGCCCATAAAGGGACTGGAATACATATTGCCCGATACAGCTGAATCATAGGTCAAGCCCTCGAGATAGCTTGTCAGATCCTCTAGCAAGAACGTGAGCTCATTATCTGTCCCATCTGAATGACTCTCCACTAGAACCTTCATCTGCGACGTCAACTCCTCCAACTTTGAGTCAGGAGTCATAGCCCCAGTACCCAACTCGTCATCGTCACCATGACCAGCCAGTGAAGGTTCAGTCTGCGTTTGCGCATCAACATGAAAGAGCTCACTCGGGTCAGATATGTCGGAGGTCTCCGATTCCTCGTCGTCATCGCGGAAACGCTGAATCGGCTTGACGGGGGTATATGATGGAGGCGCCAGCTCCATAAGCCCGGATGTGAATTGGTCCAGGTTCTTCTTCACCGTAGCGGCAAAGTCGAGACGGGCGGTTGTCAAAGCATCTAGCATCGGCGTAACAATAAGCTTATTGGCACCATAGACAGTGGCCGCTGTAGCAACGCCGAAGTATATGGACTTGACAAGTGTTGAGCCAGTGATAAGAGGACGCGATGGTGCAGGCGGTGGTGGCGCGAGCCATTCAGGATAAGTTACTATCGTCGGGGACGGCTGTAGTTGAAGGTGCTGCTGTTGCTGCTGTTGCTGCTGCTGCGATTGGTGAAGAGACTGTGGCGATGGTACTAGCTATTCAACCGTTAGTGATACGTCGGATTGATGTTAAGTGGTATCCACTTCTTGCTTTCTTTCCATCCTCCTCTTATCTCGCCTTCTCTTCTTTCTATCAAACTTAATTATCAATTCCTGAGCCTCGGCAGCTGTCAGGCCCTTCGATCGTAGAAACTCTTGCTTCTCTTGCAGGGGTGCATCGCGCACACTTCCGTTTTCGAGGAAAAGGATTGCTTGCTCGAGGAGTTTCGCACGTTCGACGCGGTCGGCGGGAGCATCATCTTCTTGAGGGATTGGAGAGTCTCGGGGTGCAGGCGACTCGTGGACAGTTTTCAGTTCTGGGGGAAGATCGGATTTGAGAGCTTCATTGAGTACTTCTGCCTTTGATGGCACTGAGGAGGATAAGGATGCTTCAGGTACTTCGGATGCTTCGGATGCTTCAGGTGCTTCAGGTGCTTCAGGTGCTTCAGGTGCTTCCGATGCTTCAGGTGCTTCAGATGGTTCAGGTGCTTTAGGTGCTTCCGATGCTTCAGGTGCTTCAGATGGTTCAGGTGCTTTAGGTGCTTCGGTTGGTTCGGTTGGTTCAAGAGATTTTGCGTCGTTGGCCATCGTTGAGGGCTGTAGGAATAGTGTAGGTTGAATAGTAGTGGGAGGTGATGTTGCACTCTGATACCTGTGAACGCTCGGGAGTGCGAACAGTGAAACCATGAGCTGTCAGCAGGGGCCGTGACCTCGGCATCTGGTACAACCCTTGGCTTTAGAGGTGATTTGTAGATTTCTAACACCAATAAAAATGATACATTCTACGTATTTAAGTACATATCTGTTTTGCAAGAAAATTACTGACCATAGATGGAGATACTGATGTTGATGTTGCACCACAAAGCCAAATATCATGTGTCGAGTGACCACTAGTGGCTAGATGGCTGGATGAACGCGCGCTAGAGTAGTGCTCCTTGCTTTCCGCCTCAACTGCGGAAAACCCACAGCAACTGAATCTTGAACGCGGCAAGCTCACAACCAAACTGAAAAACTGGCACTGCTTACATACTTCCCAATACTCAATACCCAGTATCAAATACCAAATACCAATAACAAATACTCATGGCGCCCCAGCTTAGAGCCCCCGCTAAGCGAAGAAGGCCCTACGAGCATGATGAGGAAGACAATGAGCTTTCCGACAGCGAACTTAGTGACATAGAAGATGAGATTGAAGAAACCACCCCCGCTGAGCCCGAAGATGAAGACGATGAAGACGAAGAGGTGTCAAGTGATTCAGATACTCCAGAGGGAGAAGTCGAAGAATCGTACGCGCCCCCTTCGGTCGTCACAAACTGTTCAACGCGTTCCTCTCCATAAATCTTATGGGAGTCCAGGCTAAAATTCACCGTCCAACAATCATAGTTACATCTCAGACGATGGACCGGACATATCCGACGAAGACGATGATTCGGACATGAAACCACCGGCGAAAAGTGTTGCACAGCGCACGGTTGGAGGAAACCGGAGGATATCGGCAACCAAGCCGGCAGCCGTTACCAAGAAACCAGTAGGAGCAGCTGCCAAAAAAGTAGGTAAACGAACAGTGACTGTGTCGCCACCTCAGAAGCTTCGGCAACTACCCCAAAGGACTACCCATACTCGATCTTCCGCAGCCATTGGAACCAGGAGCTCATACCAACAGGGAACCACAACAAGTAAACAGCCAACAACGAGCAAAGCACCGACCATCAAGTTGAAAATAGGTAAGGACCGGCTTCGGGAGGTCACTTCTGCTTGGACTCCACCTCCGGGTGCCACTGATACCGGCGCCCCGTCCACAGCAGCTGGAACGCCTGAAAGCATCGCTGCCCCTATACCGACATCTACGTCATCTATGCCTCGTGGAAGGAAAGTTGTGCAAGAGGACTCGGATGACGAGGAGGAGGAGGACGAGGAGGACGAGGAGGAAGAGGAAAGTAAGTTGGGCGAGGAGCGAGATCTAGACGATGAATTGGGTGATGAGGATGCCGAGGGAGAAACGGATGACGAGTTGTTGGATTCTGATGATGAGACTGGGGTTACGCCTGGTACCGACTTCATGAGTAGGACGGGAACGCCGGATATGAGCAGGTTGACAAATCGACAACGAACCAGATTAGGAGACATTACTACTGCGGATCTGTTGGAGCTTCCTAGTGGTTTTGGTATGGATCACATTGTGACTTCTCCCTTAGGGAAATGCTGGCTAACCTACGTATAGAGAAGCCTGGTGCCAACAAAGCTGTCTCGCTCTCTGCCCAAGAACAAGAGTTGAAGCGCGCAGAGATGGCCAGGCGCCGTAAGAACCTTACAGATCAGAAGCTCGAGGAGGAGAAGGTATTGAGTTCTCTGGAGGCCCTCCTTCGCGTTGGTTGACATTCACACCACACAGATTGATACAATAAACCGTCTCCTCAAGAAACAAACCCCTAAAATGCGTGGCAGGAGTAGAGCCACAGGCGATGCAACACCAGCGGATCAGAACGGCGATACTATAATGGGAGGAGTTGACCAGACGCCGCCGCCGCCGCCGACAATGGTACGCTGGGTCAGCAATAAGGACGGTATCCGTTTGGCTGTACCGGCCAGCTGGTTGGCTGCACCCATTGGCAAGAGGTTTGAGCCACAGACGGTGACGGAAAGTATGCGTAATGTAAGACGCAAGCTGGTTGAGGAGCTGTAAGACACATACTGGGTTGTACGAAGGGCACTCACGACTCGGGTTAGTCTCTTGTAATTATATGGGATCTATAGGACTGTATTTGCTTTGGTTTTGGTTTTAGGAGGTTTCACTGCGAAAAACACATTTACTCATTAGATCTCACCCGTGAGGTTGCTCTTAAGTGGCCAATAGCAAACTGGCGCGGCAACGGAGTCATAATATATGTACCGTTGTACACCTCTCACAATCACCACCAACCATTGCAACAATGCTCACTACAACCCAACGCTGGCTCGCACTTCAAACCCGCGATCCAAAATACCACACCGCTTTCATCTACGCAGTCAAAACTACTCGCATCTACTGCCGACCTACATGCCCATCGCGTCTTGCAAGACAGGCGAATATTGTCTACTACAATTCACCTTCCGAGGCAGAAGCAGCGGGATACCGGGCTTGTAAACGGTGCCACCCTGAAGATTTAGATGGCTGGGACCCAAAAAAAGACGGCATCGTGGAGCGCGCAAGGGTGGCGATTGAGGGGGGTGAAGTGGAGATTGGTTTGAAAGATCTTGCCAAAATGGTCAAAACGAGCGAGTGGCATCTTTTGAGAAGTTTTAAAAAGGAGATGGGGGTTACGCCGAGGGGGTATTGGGGGGTTGTTTGTGAGCGGAGGTCAAGGGCGAGTAATAATATAGTGCTTGGGGAGGATGGGGTAGACCAGTTGATGAGGGAGATCGAAGCCGAGGAAGAGGCGGAAGAGAATGTGAGGTTGGTTTTAGAGGAATTTGTGGATTTTGATGAGGCTTTGTAAATGTACTCTGTTGATATATGAACGGTGCCAGTGGACTTGTTTGTGCAGTTTGCTGGCCATCTTGCTCTGTCGGTCTGGGGTGCGTGAATGATGATGACATAGAATATCACTGACAAGGGTGAGATTTGAAGGTATAGATAATCCCGTGATAGTCTATTTCGTCTCATAAACTCCAGTCACTCCTCATTCCTGCCTACTTGAGTAAGTACTAAGTTGATAACAGGCAGTCTGAGCACTTAGAATGCGAGCCCTTACAGTGCTTTACCTTTGATCAAGGATGATGGGTATCATCGGCGCAAAGAACAGCCCGAGCAGCTCTACCACACTCACCCTAACTTGACTCTAAAACAAGTAAGCACCAACCGTTACTGGCGAATCTTGCAAATTAACATTCCCATCCCTCCATTCAGCGTAGATATCGCTGATTATTATTGCATCACGTCATCAGCCAAGCCTCAGTGTCCCCCACCACTCTACATCTAGGACACCCTTCTTTCTTACGTACTCTACACATCGGACCTTTTAGTGGGGAAGGCCGATCGTATCGAACTCATAGTTTGTGAACTTCCGCCAGGTCGTCCATGCGTCCCAGAACTGTTTCATTCCTATCCTCACCATTCCACCGACTCTATTCACCGCGGATTGTCGTTACACCTAAGAAATCCATACAGCTGCGAAGAACCATGGCCCACACTGTCAAACCCGCCACACGCGTTGCCAGCCAAAGGAAGGATGTGTGGTCCATTGTCAATGAAGCTGCAGCAGCTTCAGAGAAGCCAGTAATAAATCTGGGACAAGGTTTTTTGTAAGCCTCCATCGTCTCAGGCTGGACGCCGGATGTTGATGCTGTTAGTGGCTATAACCCGCCCCAGTTTGTGGTCAATGCTGCAAAAGAAGCTCTGGAGAGGGTGGAGTGTAACCAGTACTCCCCTACTCAGGTGTGCTTATTTTGAGCGAGAGGTTTTGGATATCGCTAATCAGGATGGTGTGATATAACTAGGGGCGGCTACGACTACGGCAGGCCCTATCAGACGCATACTCCCCGTTCTTTGGGAGAACACTGAGCCCGACTGACGAGATTGTCATTACGACGGGGGCAAACGAAGGTATGTCCTTAGAAAGGTGCTTATTCAATAGGATTACAGGCTTATACTAGTGCCTTTATCGTATGTAGGAATGCTCTCAGCGTTTATGGGGTTCATCGAGCCTGGGGATGAGGTCATCGTAATGGAGCCATACTTTGACCAGTATATCAGCAACATTGAGATGGCTGGTGGAAAGGTACGAAATATCGCGGGCGTTCCGAAGGAGAGCTTGTGTTAAGAGGCTTTAGGTGGTCTATGTTTCATTACATCCGCCGGAAAAGGGAGATACTGAGACCTGCCCTGCCAGCGAATGGACTCTGGATTTGAAGGCGCTTGAAAATAAGATCACAGAGAAGACGAGAATGATTGTTATTAACACACCGTGAGTTTATTGTTTGATGATATTTCTAATGCTGATGTTTAGCGAAGCCATAACCCTATTGGAAAAGTGTTTAGTAAAGAAGAGCTTAAAGGTATCGGCGACTTGTGTGTCAAAAATAATATCATTATCTTGAGCGACGAGGTCTACGACAGACTCTACTACACGCCTTTCACACGCATTGCTACACTCTCCCCCGAGATCGAGGATTTAACTATTACTGTGGGGTCTGCAGGCAAGAACTTCTATTGCACTGGTTGGAGAGTTGGTTGGTTGGTTGGAAAGCCGCATTTGATCAAGTACGCGGGAGCAGCGCATACAAGAATCTGTTTTTCGAGCGTGTCTCCACTACAGGAAGCAGTGGCAATCGGACTGGAGCAGGCCGATAAGGAGGGGTTCTGGGAACAGTCAAAGAAAGACATGAAGGCGAAGATGGGGAGGTTTAACCAAGTCTGGGATGAGCTGGGACTTCCGTACACGGAACCGGATGGTGGCTATTTTGTACTAGTCAATCTCAGCAAAGTGAAGATCCCGAAAGAGATGATGTTCCCCGAGTCTGTATCAGGTCGAGCAAGGGACTTCCAATTGTGCTGGTTTTTGATTAAGGAATTGGGGGTTGCGGCGATTCCTCCGACGGAGTTTTATACACCGGAGCACGAGAAGGAGGCGGAGAATTACCTTAGGCAAGTACACTTGACCTTTTCCTATGTGCATGCTGTCATGCGTGTTCAGTACACTGTTTCGACTAACGTCCAATTGCTCTAGATTTGCGGTTTGCAAGAATGACGATGTCCTCGATGCAGCAAAGGAGAGGCTACGTGAGTTGAAGAAATACATGTAACTGGCAATGGATAGACCGGTACATTTCGCAATTTTGTATCCGTATTACTACCATAGACAAATAAATGGAGTGATTTTTAGACTTGCGTTTCGAGTGCGTTCGTCCTTAGGGCTCTCGTCGATCCAACACGATCGTAAGGTCCCCTAACATTTGGAACAAAATCACTCTGTTCTGAATTTAAGTTACAGTCAAAAGACAAAGCTTTTGGACTAAAGTAAAGAATTGGCAGGTTTTCAGAGCAGAAGGGCTTCACCCCCACTAAAACAATATTCGAATACTTTACCGGTCGACGTCATCAGCCGGTGACATCATATTTGGTATAGGTCGATAGTGACTTTAGATACTGAATGACAAGGGATACCGGTCTGTGCCCAATCAATGCAGCTCTCGCACGAAGCGTTCATACTCGGCAGGGCGGAGATCCAAAAGCGCGGTACAGACAAGGCGGACCATGGACACTCCGGGACGATCCTGGAACATTGGAATTTCGGGGCTGATATTGTATCTATAAGTATAAACCATTTATCGGTGACACCTTCCGACTTCTGGTGGTGACGGTGACAAAACCGTCAAACGTATGGGATGGACATCCCCAAATGTCCATCATAGTGACCAGTACAGTATGTTGTGTGGTTCTAGCGGTTACAAGCTTAAAGGCAGGACACCCAAAGAGCGTACTAGTACAGCTCCCTTGTCCGACGGCTTTCTTCTACTTGAAAACCTCCCATCCGCCAGCCTTGTGCCTCTAAATTCGGCGGCGGCTCCTATTCTCAACTGGAGAGGTTTTGCTCCAGTCGTCGTCTGCTAGAGGCAGATGCTGGTTTTCGTGCGAACATTTTCGGGATCAGAAACGTTTGAAGGCCAAGAAAAACCTATTTTGAGACTGTAATTGTGGGCAACTACTGGTAATATATAAGGCGGGCGATTCGGATACGCCTGCAGAAATAGGATGAGGAGACAAGGTGTTTCACAGAAATTCCCATCATAGGGCGGCGGTACCTGAAGAATACATGCCGCTAATCTGCGAGATGAAACGTACTTGTGCAGATGGCCAGGAATCCAGAACCGCCTGCCATCCCGCACCACACCGGCTTGTGAGTTGTAATACCAAATGGCTCCCAGCGATTAGCACGAAAAACCGAACTGAGGCCGAGTTGGCACTTAGTCTTCATACATATGCGTGGTGGAGGTGCAGCTCCACTTTTTCGAGCGCAGCTGCAGATGGGACCTGCATCCGCAGCGAGAGTGTGGCGTGCCTACCTAGGCGAAAAGCTTGGAGCCTGATCTGCATGACCAGGGGCTTTCCCAGGCGGTATAGATATTCTTGGACGAGGTGACGTTGAAGCGGCGAATAGCAGCGCGCAAACAGGGATGGCTGAGCCGCCAGGAGCTTGTTGACCGCCAATGTCCGTGCGTGTGGCTGCAGCTAATCTCGTCCCGAAGCGTATCAGATCGGTGCTGCACGATGATGGAACAATCCGAGTCGCCACGCTACCGGGAGTCAATAGGCTTCGTCTCGAGACAAGCGTCACTCGTCGCAGGTAGAGAGAGGCCGTTTTCATTTCTGCTTCTGTTTCGCTGCTTGGTACCCGCTCGCTGGCGCCAGCTACTATGATAGGCTCAAACGGCTGGCGGATATGGAGATGGATATGGAAACACTCATGCGATCTCAACACCCGATGGATGGATGGACAGTTAAATAGATATGCTCACGATCCCTTCCTTTCGTCTCTTGCTTCGGGTTTCGCTATCTCATCGCCTTTCCCCCTGTCTGTCAGTTCCATCGACCGTCAATCGCAATTCAACTTGAACTGACTAGTCAGCATTCTTGATTGTCACTCGCCAGACAACAACAATTCAAAAGTCGGGCCATTCAGTCCCACGTCTCCATTCACATTCAACTTCACCACCAGTGAAGTAAAAAGCTTGCTGTGCGCACAAGGACGCACCTGTATTCCCGATCTCTCTCCTTCTTTCATAGCCGCTTGAAAATCGAACTGCGGTGCTTCATAATTGAGGGATCGTTCTTTCCCTTCTTTCCTATCTTTCTACTTTCTCTGCAACATTAAACATGGCTGGCCTGATTGGATCGTTGCGAGGTCGGATATTTCCATCCTCTTCACCAAATACAAACAAAATCGACACCGATATACCCGGCGACAGTTACCACAACTGGGGCGAAGCACCACGATACGAAGATGCGGTAAATCCTAACTATGCACGCCGAGTACCACAGACCGCTCCGGATCTCACACCATATCTTGGATCACGCTCACGATTATCACAAGTGTGGTTCAACCGATGGACGGTCCTAATTCTATTGATTCTGGTCCGGGTCATACTCGCGACAATCTCCTTGGATAAAGATCTTGAGTCTGCGAGGGATAAGGCATTTTCAGCCTGTACCGGCGTAGAAAGCATGGGAAGTGCTATGGCGTCTATGCCATTCTACATGGCTTCCGGTGTGAATGAGATGACAGCTAAGGGTATTGAAACGGCAGTCCGTGCGTTGGAAGATACCTTGCTTCTCATGATCACTGGAGTCCAAGAGATTGTAGTGTTTATCGTTAACTTGATTACCTCGACCTATGTTTGTCTGATTACACTTGCTGTTCGTGGATCTGTCGGAGTTATGGTCGACGCTTTGAAGGAGATTACAGACTTTGTCAACGGTGCAATGAACGATTTGTTCAACGGCGTGGAGAATGAGGTTAAAAGTATCGAGGATGCACTCAACAAAGTTTCAGAGATCTTAAAGAACGCGCCCAAATTCCTCGGCGATGGTGTTAAAATTCCGGATGTCAACCTTCCCAGCTTGGATAAACTCAAAAACGGCCTCACGATTCCTGATGACTTTAAGACAAAATTGGACGACATGGAAAAGAGCCTACCTACATTCAAAGAGGTGAAGGATGCAGCAAACGATGCCATCAGGATTCCCTTTCAGCTGTTGACTGTAAGCACTCCTAATTACTCGCCTGTTCAATAGCTAACCCGCTTTTAGCAAAAAGTCAATAGCTCACTGGGCATCTACGAGTTTGATCGATCTGTTTTCCCTGTCCCTCAGAAGGAGAAGCTTACTTTTTGTTCCGACAATCCAATAATTAACAACTTTTTTGATAACCTCATGGACGCAGTTTTCAAAGTCAAGAATATATTGATCGGTGTTCTTGCTGCCCTTGCGCTAATCGCGATGATTCCTATGGGATATCGGGAATGGCATACCTATCGGACAACCAGGCGTCACGCCTATATGCTTTCGGACCAGTCTCGGGATTTTGATCCAGTAGATGTCGTTTATATCGCCACCCGACCACACTCTCAGATTTTTGGGCTGAAGTTCGCAAAGTTTTTCAAGTCAACCCGCCGGCAGGTTCTCGTTCGATGGGCGGTTTCATACATCACTTCGCCCCCGGCGCTGTTTGTGCTTTCTTTAGGTCTTGCGGGTCTTGCAAGCGTTCTTTGCCAGTACATCATTTTGAAGCAAGTCGAAAGCCGGGCGCCTGCACTGGCCGCCGAGATTGGCAAGTTTGGTGGTCTGGTCGTTGACAAGCTTGAAGGCGCTTCAAAGGAATGGACCGTTAAGTCGAACGAGGCCCTTAACAGCACGAATGCCGAACTCAACCAGGAGCTTTTCGGTTGGGTCAAAGATGGAACAGATTCCCTCAATGACACTCTAAATGAATTTGTTGATAAGATGCACGATGGCGTGGACACATTCTTAGGAGGCACGCCATTAGCGGGGGCTGTGAAAGACGTTCTCGACTGCTTGATAACTATCAAGGTCGAAGGTATTCAGAAGGCTATAACATGGGCACACGATCACGCCCACATCACATTCCCTCTTCTACCTGATGATGTGTTCTCTCGTGGGGCTTTGAAATCTGTTTCATCGGATGCAGATGCATCCTCCAACTTCCTATCTAATCCTGATTCGATGGCTACAGACCAGATTACGGATGTGGTCATGAAGCTCACGAATAAATGGGAAAAAATGATTGCCCAGGAAGCGCAAATCTCGGCTGCCATAGTTGGAGTCTGGTTGCTTATTGTCGTCATTGCTATCATCCGCACTCTTGTTTTATTCTTTGGAAGGGACTTGAACCGTGGTGAAGGTGGTTCTAACCTCGCACCTGGAAGTCTTCCTAGCGATCGACTCGATGTATTTGGAAATAGGGCGGCCGCGCCGGTATTTCCAACCTTTGGGCCTTCTCCGAATACTCCATACCCACCTTCGAGCCCTGAAGAGTACCCAAATGAGAAGATTCAGATGAGAAGCGTTAATACTGGACAAACAAATCCGATGGAGGGTGCGAACAGGGCATCATATCACCCCAAGGTCCAGTACAAACGCTAATGTCGCCTTCCGCTATTCTTTTTTAAAAGTCCACGCTTGTATAGAATCTGCGCGCTTGTTTTCATTATCTCCATCTACAGATGATGGGTGGCTTAATTTTTGGCCATCTCTGTGATTGTTGGCCGCTGTACATTCTCTTGTGTTTTCTATCCGTTTCTGTCTTTGTATACTCTGTTTTACTAGTATTTGAGCGGGCTTTGCATCTTGCATCTGGTCGGTGTTTTTTGTTTTTGGTTTGGAGATCCCGAACCACTTACTTTGTCTTTACTATCGAGGATTGAGAATGGGGTACCACATTACGAATTCAATCATGAATGAGAAATTATCTTCGTTCACTTCATTAGGTCTTATTTATGCACGAGATTATATAGTCTTTAACTTCATTCATGAACTTTGATCGCCATTGAATTCTGTATTTAAAGTACCTGGTCCCTAATTAGTCTGAGTTGGAGAATGGACTTGTTCTATGGGGATGGAGTCATTCACTGCTTTCGTGCTAGGTATGATTACTCTTCCAATCGCCAACCCATTGTTTCCGAGCAATCATAAGCCAAACAAGCCCCCATATACGCCTTCATCTCACCAACAGGGTGAGAGAAGGATCCCCCCTCTAGGAAACCGGACCAGTCACGATTGTACATAGAAAACATGTAGTCGAGTGATGATTTGTGGTCACTCATCCTCGTTTTCACCACCCCAATTGAATACGTGGGGTAAAAGAGACCCCTATTGTTATCTAGGTATATGGATATATAGTGACCAAAAAAGGCCTTGAAGCTTTGTATTCCACCTCAAATGCTCATAAAGATTGGGCAACGCCTTAATACAAGCACATGAGAAAGGATTGCCGGTGTAACTCAAAGATAAATGAGTCAAAAAATGCGCACGCCCTCCAACGCCAGCCCCACCCTATAAAGAGGCAATACAAATGGGAACAAAAAAAGGAAAAAACACTCGCATTTGGGCGGAAGAGGTCTTCCTCGTGAAGCTCATCCTAACCGTTCTTGTGCTCAAGAATTGGAATATAATCCATATCCTTCAGTCTTAATGTACTATCGTCCTCATCCGTGTAGGAAGAATAGCGGTCGGGTTCACCCAACAAACTCTGGCTCTGATGTTCCTCCCGCCTATTGACTACTGGCCCCTGCTCAAGTCGATATATCTGGGGCTTGCTACTATGGTTTAGTTTGACCTTTTAGGTTTCTTGGCTGGAGGAGAATTCTCACCGCTCTCGTACGGGGAAGCAATGTACTGTTCAGGGTTCTTAGCAAGGAACTTGACGAACTCCTCGATATGGTCGCGAAGCTTGCTCATGGCCTGAGAGTCCATGTTCGTGTGAGCAAGGAGCTCAGGCATGGAAACTATTGTTGTTAACTTTCATTATCCCTTTCACCACTAAGATGACGGGAGTTTACCACAGAGCCTTAAGAGATGTTCAGCGCCGTAGAGATCACTAGGCTCTTTGTTGGGATTTTCCTTCTTAATCTCGAGGTATTGCTGCCTCTCAAAGCGATACAAAAGAATTGTACCAAGGCTCTTGTCGAAGTATAGTTTCAATCCGGCAACGATCTCATCGAAGATATCGGCCTCTGCGCTACCGGATCGCTTCTTCGGAACGCTAGCCCTATACTTGTCCAAGATTTGGGCTACAGTTGGTTCCCGTGGTAATGGAACAAGCTGTTGGTTCTTTGTAACATTCTCCCAATCGTCGACTAGATATGCCTTCAGTAAGTCGGGAATGGCGATTTTGACGTCGTGACGCTTCATATAGTCCTCCTCTTTTTCGATCTCCATTTCGCGGCCTCGCTTCTGGCCACGTGGAGGCAACGAATTGGGACCTGGCAGATCCTCGGAACCTGCTTTCGAGTTGAGCTTGTTCTTTTTGCCGTCACCACTGCCAGCGCTCGGCTTGCCTTTGGAAGGTTTCGAATTATCGTTGAGTTCCTTCTGCATTCGTAGGTTTTCCTCGTTCATTTTACGCAGACGATCCGCGGGGACAAATTCATCCCATCTGGTAGTAACGGTTCTCGTTAGCTCCGTTTTTTGCCTTGCTTAACCCTTGCTCTTGTGAGCGAGCAAACGTGAAGACGCCGTGCACCAATTTGCAACCAAAAACATTGAGAAATATCAAACGGGCAAGGGGATGAAAGAGAAGGGGTGGAGTGGGCTGGGCAACAAACGTATTCTTCCAACCCTTGTAGTGAACCTTGTATTCGGGCTGCTCCTTCTTATCCTCAGGCTTGCGGACTTCAAGGACCTTGGCTTCATACAGCATAGGGCCGTGAAAGCAGAGAACGCGTTCCTGAACGTCGTAGGTGACGACCTTCTGCGAAGCAGTGGGTGGCATGGTGTGTGGTACTAGATGCGGATAATTCGAAAATGGAGTGTTGGAATTGCCGAATGTTGGTGGGTGGTTGGGGAGCCGGGATGGTTTTCGCGTTAGGTGTAGATGTGGAGTGGTGGTGTTGGCGGAGAGGTTAGAAAGTGAAAGAGTGAATAACGGAGGGCAAAAGTAGAGCTGAGGCAATGGACGTTGAGATCGTGAATCGTGGGATGATTGATGTAAACGAAACGAAACTCTTGACACCTACCAACCAAACCAAACCGCGCGCATTGGCCAAAAACGACGTGACGTGTTTCCCGGGTGTGCACGCGAGCTCCTTACCCGCTTCAATATCGAGTGTACGAGTACCTACTCCACTAAATGACCCTCGACCGACTGACCATCTTCGTACGGTGCCATGGCCTCCAATAAACCCACCGTGAATGAAGTGCAGATCCTCTCATCCTTCCTCCTCTCACGTGCCAATCTCAAAGACATCATCACTTTCCGCGAGTTCGTTGATCTCTTCCCCAAAGACAAGCGTTCCAATCCGCAAATCAAGCTTCTCTACCGTGAGCTCCAGCTAGCTCGGAACCGCCAATGCACCCTTGTCAAGAATAACATTCTAAGAGAGGTACGGGTCGGCCCAAAGCCGAATAAGAGGGAACAAGGGCCTGATGAAGATGCTATGGCCGGAATTGAGGTGGGATTTGTCGGTACTTGTAGGGTATCGTCTCTGAGCTGATCTGATGCGCAGTTATTTGGAGCACCTCCGGAGCAGCCCATGTTGCCGCTCAAGGAGCTGCTACGTCAAATGTCACTGGCAACAGAAGATCTCGAGTTCGAAGAAGCAACACTCGATAGCGAGTGCGACAGGATCTTAGGTCAAATACGCACGATTGTCGGTGATCTCAGCGACCTTCGGTATGGCAAGCTTGCGGCCTCTAGCACCGCGGGACAAGTCACACGTGAGATCAATCGCCTCGTGGAAGTTTGCGAGCACGCAATGGATCCAGAAACATAAAGAACAAACATGCATCATGATTCTCAAGATCTTTGATTCTTCATGCGGGTTTTTTTCATTTGACCTATCTCATTCACTCCCTTCGGAATTCTGGAGGATTGATACTAGTGTTAGAGTTCTGTACTTTATGGGGTGTTTATGGGGCGCTGGTATAACTTTCGAGATTCAACTTTGTCAAATAGCAAAAGTGGTAAATGTGGTGAGTGATACACGAAAGAGATGGGTTGAGAACAACTCGGTACTATCGAGCCGTTTAATCAGCATAGGAGTTGACAGCGCTCCTAAAAACACAACGAACGACAATAGATAAATTTTGCAACCCTAGCTCGAAACCGTTCTTGTCCCAACTGAATAGGAAACATAACACAAAGCTTACTCCATCAGCTCTTTATTCAATCCAGAGAGATTCCCTAAGACAACGCTCCATCTCAATCCATATCTTACAAGCTAACCGAACCTTCTAAAACAGAAAGTCTCAAGCAAACCACAATCATCACTGCTCCTCTCCGTAAATACGGCCTCATAAGAAATTAAGAGAATGAATCATGGCGAAAAGACCCGGGTTGAATATCAGGATTACGATGTAGCAGCCGGGGCAGAAGCAGGTCGTTGGGTATTTCTTCCGCCAGCAATGCGAGATCTATGAAAATAACTGTTAGTAAGGCTCATTACCAGAACGCGCAAATGCAACATACGTGATGGTTCTGCCCAGAAGTGAGATGCCAATCATGAATGCCCACTGTGGCATCATTTCATAGTACTGAAGGGCTTTTCCTAAGATAGGCGTGTAATTCTTCAACGCTCCGTCAATGGGATTGAAGATGCCCGTCCAGGGCGCAATGGCTTTCCACTCCTTCTCAAAATGGAACTTTGCAAGGAAAGCTGGTTTTTGGTCAGATTCAGTGGCATTTCTGTCGAACGGTACTCTGCGGATCTCGGTAGAACCATTGTTGAAATAGGTAGCAATGTGGTAGAAGACGGGAAGATCGCGGGTAAGGAAGAAGCTATGACAAAGCTCTGCTGCAGCAGAAGCCGAACAATTAACCTTCCCGAAGTGAAGCCTAGAAGTGGGCTTCGCAGAAGAAATGGCGTAAACGGTGTCCTGTTCCCCATAAGTTTGCGATCCACAGGGCGCACCAGATGAGTAAAATACGAACGTTATAAATCCCATCCCAGTACGTAACGTTCCTTAGCGTAGTTCCATTCGTGGCTTGCGTAGTGAAGTAGAGCAGCCACTCCTGAGCATCATCCTCGCTCGCAGCCGCATCCAGAGTAACATTAACAGAACTTCTCCAGTTCTCAGAGGTAATATCATGGGTATTTGCAGCGACAATAGCACCTGTATCGACTTTTCCGAGAGGAATCTGCCCGATTGCACCACCAAAAGCATTCTTGAAAAAGTCGCCTAGCTGAGCGTTGACAACAGTCGCTGCAACGGCCACTTGGAGGAAGGCTGAAAGCGGGCGCACCATCATGAACGTATATACTTAGTATGTACTTGGTACTTGGTAGGCGTCTCGGCTCGGATGAATCGACTGCGGGTTTGAATGTAGATGACGTGTGGATGATTTTACGGTTCCGGTGCGGTACGGAGGATAGGACGGAGAAGGAGACGTGCTGAGGAGCTAGGGAGCTACCTAGCGTAAATACTTTCCTTTAGCGTACTCCCTGTACTGGCAAAAGTGCGAGATTCACGTGACAAAGCCATGTGCTCGGTTCACGATGAGAGTTGCAATTGTTTCCTCCCTCTTGTGGCGGCCACAATTCTGGTGTCTAATCGCACTTATTTGGGATCAATAACGGAGAGCAATCACTACGATTGCATGAGTACACGAGTAAAATTCTGGAAACACGATCGCATTTGTTTGTTACACCGGTAAGAGCCGATTCCAAGCAAAACAAGAAACAAAAAAACCAACCCATCTAATGATACGCAACAAGATCACAACTACTCATCCAGTAATCTCTCACCCTCAAAAGTGCTATCAATCGAATCCTACTTGCCATCATCCTCCTTGCCAGTAGCCTTCCTTACGGTATGACTGACTGTGGCGCGGGACCGTGGGGCTTGGCATGTGGCTGGATGCCGTCGTACACGTTTAACTTCTTCCTCACTGCTGCATCCCTCGATTCCTTTCGTTCAATACTTCACTTACTTAAGTACCTTTACTTCCGTCCACCGGCCCTAACCATATCCATGATGCAAGGGCTTCTGGGCTACCCCAACGATAGCCTGCCTGACTTCAACAAAGATGATGAGCACTTCCGAATGGTCACCTCTGCTGAATATCTTGGAGGCAACCGACAACACTGTCTACAAGAAGCAGCCGAAGCACCGGAAACTTATGAAGAAACTATCGGCTGTTGCTTTCCTGATTGCAAGGGGACTACGAAGTAGTAGCAGTCATGCCGCGTGTATTAGGCAAATACGATGTGACCCTGATACTTGCGGCTGACGCTACTGACAATGACGTTCAAGGTGACTATGACGTTGGAGATGACAATACCGCCATCTCTAACCACTTGTTGGCCACCAGAAATCCGGAAGGCAATGCTACAGATGGAACGGGTCCTCAGACGCAGAGTACACCGCTTAACCATTCTCTTCTCCCTCAGGAGGATGAAACTGTGGCTATGTATCTACTACGCTGCTCGAATTGTTCACACTACAACATGCTAACTGCAGATTCTCAGGGGGAAAGTACCGTTCGAAACGCATGTAGATGTCTTTGAACATTTTGCCCAACGGGGATTCCAAGTTCGTGAATAGCGGGTTGATCTGATGATTTGCCGCCTTTTCCAAGCCGCGTTAAAACTAAAAGACGTCTCAAATGCTCAAATATGCGTTATTCCCACAAGCACATCCTGTCGTCGACCCAAATTAGCGATAATACTCGCCTGCCGGATTATTTCTTCGAACTTCTGGTCCAGGATAAACATTACAACCAAACGGCCTGTTACAGGAAGCAGTCGACCTTGTTTAAGTAGAGTGTCCTGGGCAATTTCTTCACCTTAAAACGTTGGTCACAAGCGGTGTCGATAAGTGTTGGTCTGCCCTCGAATTCTTGAAAGAATATCATCAATTCATTTTGAAGGTCCTCGAGATACTGGAGAAACGCGTCCAAAGCATGTGCAAACTCTATAAATTTTTCAAAAACAACAAAAGTGTTTCTGTCAGGGCCCAAGACTTTACAGAACTTCTCGATGAGGCGTATATTCTCATGCGGGCATTGACCGGACTTTCTTGGAAACCTACTTCCTTTTTTGCGTCGTACTTGGGATGGCACTCAGGGACTATTGAAAAGGAGGCCAACAAGATTTTTAGCGTGGGGTAGTCCGCGGCAACTCCAGCGGATTTGGGTGATACCTCGGAAGACATCCCAGCGCCAGAGTTCTCAGCCGGGCAAAACGAGGAGGACCCTTCCGAGTATGTCGAAATTAAAGATCAAGCGCCGAAAGGCACTACTCTACCTTCCAGCATCGCCGCTGAATGGTTGTCCTGGTTTAGGCTGTTCACTGCGCCTGTGTACTACTCAAAGGTCCTGTCTTCGTCAATGTCGCCTGGTGAAATGAAACTTCGATTTGAGACTATTAAGTATGGTATCACTCGAAATGATTCGATGAAGTCATGGCGTGATGTCGTTCAAGGACTGCTCACAGATAGGAAGGAGAGAACTGAAATCGTGTAAATGTTGGAGAGTTACACAGTGTTCCTAAGCGGCCCGACCGGCCTGCATATATCTTTGAGGCTTTGCATAATCATAGGCCAGCTTGCATAAGCCTGGCATAAGCCTAGGCTGGCCTGCGTATATCTTTGAGGCCTGCGGAAGCCTGCATATACCTTCGAGGCCTACATAAGACTTAGCAGCAAGCCCATTATTAGCGGCGAAAGGCCATCGTTCCACGGAAGACTACACTGAAGCTGTGCTTGCAAGTTTACATTATGTCGCCCAGATGCCAGTTTGTTTCCGAACTCCAGCGTCTGTGAATGTCCAGTTATTGATGTTACATCGCATAGGTCATTAAACAAGAACAATCGTTCATTGAGCCTTCTGTTCTGAAGCTGTTTAAGAACAATCAGGCGCTCATTGTCTCTTCAAAGAGGTGCTGTTCAGTGTGCAGTACTTTGCTCTCCATCCTGTCAGACATATCTACCACCTCTTACCCAGTGCTCGCGAAGCATTCACAAATCTTTGCATGCGCTCTACCAGTTGGTCTACCAAGACATTCGTCAGAGACTACTGAACCAATTCGACGATAAACTTCGCACCATCTTGCATCGCTGTTTGAGGCAACGCCACTTTTCGTCAATTTCGCAGCGATCACAACCACTTAGTGAGGAGGGTGATGAGTCGGACTTCGAAGAATCAGTTTCCGTCTCCTCGACATGAGAGAAGGTCGGATGATGTCCATATGTGATTAGGCCTCTGACAAGAGACGGTAATATATTTTAGCAATGCTGTTCTCTCGTTTCCCAATGTAGTGGATTAAGAACTAGGTATTGTGTAGCGTGGTAAACGGGTGCAGTGTTCTCGGGTGGCTCGGCCCACCTGTAGCCACCTAACGGCTTACTTGTAGTCCAGTCCCAGTCGGTGCTTTCAGAAAACCAAGCCGGTCCGGGTTGCCGAGCGTACTGTAGGTGCTGGCTGAAGGGGTACACAGAAGAGAATCTGATTCATTGCAGCACAGCGAAGCTAGTTTCTACGCGACGATTGGATGCGACGGCTAGTACAATGGGAACACTACCAGTAGGTATTTATCAGCGAGTCAGCTGCAAACGAACGTACCAAAGACAGAAAACACGATTGAGCACCACTCATGTACTGCAGGAGGTACAGAGTTGGATTAAAGTGCGGCTCTCGTTGCGGCTCTCGTTGCGGCTCTCGGGTGCACGGGCGACCTTCTCTCTTTGATTGAGCCGTTTCAAAACGGGGTGTTGACAACAAGCTTAATTTTTAGAAGCTGTAGTAGTAGTCTTAGTATCTTATTAACTTTTTAAAAGATAAAGAGAGAATTGGAGGAAGTCGCTTTTTGATTTTATTGCTGGCGCATCTGGGTGCCATTTTACCGGTGTTGTGGTGGGCGAGACTGAGGGCGAGTTTTTAATGACATGGCATTGCTATTCGCGAAGTGCATACCATATAGCTGACCTGTATAAGTTTCATATGATATAGATGTGATATTTATAAATCTGTCATAAAGTATTTTACCGGGTGACTGCCCATGTCTGGGAAACTGACCACCCACAGGTGGTATTTATTAACTCAAATAACCTGTCTTAACCACTCTCCCTGACCTAGTCACTACTGTGGGTTGACTACTAACCCCTTCTCTCCCATTTCCATGCTCCATAGCATCCTCTAGATTCAGCATATTACCAATATATACAACAGAATCCTCCTTCCCCCTATTCTCCTCCTCATCCCACTCCTCTTCATGTACTATATCTTCTTTCTCATCCTTCTAATCACTAAGCACAATTACAGATACCTTCTTTGCACCTATAATCTTCTTTGCCATATGTTCAAAGCTCATTAACCTCTCTCCAGAGGCTACTACCTTTGCCGCAGTCTTTTCTTGGCACTTTTAGACTTTTGTAACTTTTTCTCTATCTAGCCTCTCTCTTTCTTTCCTGAGCTGGACCACATTCTCAGCTATATATACACAAGATTTACCAAGGTGGTGGCAGTCCTTGGATGCTGTTACAGTAGTGTCCTTGGCCTCTGAATAAAGTGTTCTCAGTATTTTATCTCCTAACTCTGTATCTCTAAGTGCACTCTGAGCTGATATTTCCAGCTTCCCTATAAGAACCACCAGCTTAAAAGAGGAAGATGATTGGTGAGTAACAAGGTGAAGTACACTGCAGTCTAATCATCTAATAGCTCTGGGCTATCTGGGGGTTACACTGGGAAGTGGAGTGGAAGTAACTGGTGGAGATTCAAATTGAGTGATATTTTGTATCTGTCAAATAAATACCTTGAATGGGTTAAGAGGCCAGATTCCAGTTGCTTCAAAGGTACTCAAAATGTTGTTCTTGATATATACTGCAGCTCTAGCACATGTGAGAAGTCTGTAGGAAAGAGTTAGAGTAGAGTATAGAATAATATAGCTGGTGGGCTTACTTATAAAACTGTGCTTTCTTAATTGCATTCCCTCCTTTTCTAAACCTTAAATCTGGCTCATTGGTATAGCAGCAGAATACAGAACCAAACAACCCAATATCTAGAGGTTGTAGGGTATGTATAGAGTGAGCAGAAAGGCAAATAGAGTGGGTATTTCATTTCAAGCAAAATGTTAGGGGGATGCTAAGACACCAAGTACAAGTACTTGCACAGCCCAAGATTCTATTCTATTGAAAGATTTTCAATGATGGTATTTCTCAAATCCACAAGCCTCTTTTAATAAGCTGTATTTTAACGCAGTTGCTTTCAAGCCTTCTTTAACTGTGTCTTGGGTTTAGATAGGGAATTAATTGATTCTTTGCGGGTACATCATAATGGGTCACTAATGTAGCCTCCAACTGCCAACTTCAATTCAGCTTCTTCAAACACAGCTGATTCTGAAGTTGGAGATATTCTAGCGATACCACTTGGGGTAGCCAAAATCTCTTGTTGAGGTTTATGTACTATATTTCCTGCAAATGGAAACCTTCAGTTGTCTAATAAAAGGCTACTACAGGTTGTAATTCAACTAATGTGAATATCCACCAAATGCACTGAGCTGCAAACAAGTATTGTTTCTCTCCAAAGGTATGGATTGACTTTCCAAAGACCAACAATAATGGATTTGCTTAGTATTCGAAGGTAATACTCATCGATAGGGTGAGGCTGCTGCTACAAAACCTAATAATATTTGAATGTATATAATAATAGATATAGGTATCACACAAACGCAATAATATTTCAGATTCATTCTTTGCTGGTAAGTATTTCTAACTGTTCACTGCTAGAGCTTGTTCTTTTCATTGCCAGAACAATGTAATCTCTTTATAGTCATCTTCAAGGGTTTGTACACCCATACGTTGATGCTATGACTCTACTGCTTCAGAATAGTACCAATACAGTTACAGCTTACATTCTTCTGAATGCACCTGGTATTCATTGCCACATCAGCAAAAAACATTTCCATTCGGGTGGAATGGCTGCATCAGAGTCGACGAGCTCCGTCAGAGCCGTCAGAGACACCCCGGTAGCGGATTACTCCACCCCTGGCGTCAATACTACGCGTCGCGTTGCATATTGCCATCCGATTGCGATTTAATCTCTCCTGATGTTCCTTCCACGTTAAGCTCGAGGAGCGTAGGAACAAGGTGAGAAGATATGATACTACCCGGCCATGAGGATCCACGCAATTGCGTGAATCCATGAAATCTTGGAAAGAGCGAGTGAGACTAAAAGTTGGGATAGATAGAGTGGGTATTTTCGTCGTATGACAAGATGAGATGAAAATGAGATGCTGTCTATCTACCCCGGGGTCTCCCGAATATATACTCCGTGTCGCTCATTCCACCTCCGTTACCCCTGTATTTCCATACACCCACTGTCGCTCCTTAATGATATACTTGGAGGGCGTGATCGAGCTAGTTTGGAGATGCACTTGGAGGGTGAGATCGAGTGAACTCAGAGATGCACTTGGAGGCTGTGATCAATCGAGTTTGGAGATGCACTGGAAGGCCATGATCGAGTGAGTTTGGAGACGCACTTGGAGGCCGAGATGCATCAGCAAAATGTATTTTAGGCACTGGAAACCTCCAGGAGTTTCTGAGAGAATGTGGAGTGTAAACTTTGATGCGTCAATTTCAGGAGAGTATCAGACCCTAGGAGGGTATTCCTGCCGGCCGTCAGAGTAACTGGGAGCGCCGGTGACAAGCCTGGGAGCGCCGACGAGAAGCCTGGGAGCACCTGGGAGCGCCGGGGACAAACCTGGGAGCGCCGGCGATAAGTCTGGGAGCACCTTGAATCACAGTAGAGCAGTCTGGGAAAAACATCTTCTTTGGGAATGCTGCTGGTGCATCTGGAAATTATAGCTACTACTTATCGTTCAACGATTTTTAAAACTCATGTATTCAGTTTGTATTCCCATTTATGTATCTATATAGCTACCCATCTACACACGGTATATCTGGACTGGCTGCAGGCGGTGCTTGGGAGCAATTCGAGGTGCGCCTGAAAATGACGATCGAGTGAACTCAGGGATACACACCGGGGCCGTAATCGAGCGAGTTTGAAGATGCACTTTGGAGGCCGTGATCGAGCGAGTTTGGAGATGCACTTGGAGGCTGCGATCGAGCTAGTTTGGAGATGCAATTGCAGGCCGTGATCGAGCGACTACGGAGATGCACTTGGAGGCCGTAATCGGGCGAGTTTAGAGATACACTTGAAGGCTGTCATCGGGTGAGTTTGGAGATGCACTTGGAGGGCATGATCGAGCGAGTTTGGAGATGCACTTGGAGGCAGTGATCGAGCGAGTGTGTAGATGCACTTGGAGGCTATGATTGTGCGAACTTGGATGCCATAATCGAGCGAGTTTGGAGATACACTTGGTGGCCGTGATCGAGCGAGTTTGGAGATGCACTTGCAGGCTGTAATCGAGCGAGTTTGGACGAGTACTGGGAGGCAGTCGATGGACGACGCGCTTGGTGCAGAGACTGTTTTCATCAGTTAGTTAACTCGCAACCGTGGGAATGTGACAATGTGACTTTACCTTTCAGCTCTCATGGAGAGGCACACCAGAAGCTGAAGCTAGATTCAGAGGTCAACTCGTAATCATGAGAATGAAGGGAAGACGAACAATCTTGGATGGATGCTGTACTCGGTGTATGCTGTACTCGGTGTATGCTGTACTCGGTGTATGCTGTACTCGGTGTATGCTGTACTCGGTGTATGCTGTACTTGGTGTATGCTATACTCGGTGCCAACTCATGATCATGACATGGCGAGATAGAGAGGGATGACTTAACTTTGTGTTCTGCGATGATTGTAGAGTTGTGGATGAGAAAGAGAGAGATGGGGGATGAAGATGAGAACGATGGGGAGGATACGAGCGGATATGAGTAATCAGGGGTACGACTTGCCAGATTGGGTTGAGATGACCTCGTAGCTGCTGTATCGGGGATGGTAAATTGACTCACATACGAAATTATCTTAAGTCCCAGTTTCTCATGATGATTTCCCTGGTACCCTCTCATCTCTCTCTTTCTTGTTCTCAATTCTACCATCACCTAAGAACAAGAAGTTAAGTCATCCCTTTCTATCTCTCCATGCCATGATCAAGAGTTAACACCGAGTACAGTATACACCGAGTACAGTATACACCGAGTACAGTATACACCGAGTACAGCATTCACTGCGTACTGCATACACCGCATACTGCATCATCTAGTGTTAGCAACGGCTCCGGACCATCACTTCGGGTCCAGGTCCAGGTCCAAACCGAACCATTGCCAAATTGGCGGTCCAGGTCGTCAATAAACCCGAACTGCTTTCTCGGGTAAGGTTCCATGGTAAACTCCCAATCCGTCTGAATTGGGCAGGTTGTCAGCGGGTCGCCCAGCGGGTCCATCTATAGATTCATATAAGGCTGTTGTATTTGCAGTGTGTTAATAGTATCTTATCAAAATCGCGTTTTCAGCAACCAACAATGTGCTTTTGCTTGTTGAGCAGTGTGCATTATCAATTAATTTGGTATCTGTGTTTCACCTTCGATATATACTATTTTTGCCTAGCAAGGCGGTCAATAATACAGTTACGCGCGCAAAGATCCGTGCGATGCCTTGATTACGAAATATGCAAGTCCTAAAACTGTTGACGCTCGGTTGACGCTCATTTTCAGGATGCCGCAGGGAGCATCTCGCTGTTGTTTTTGCCTGTAAAGGCTGCCAACATCCCATAAATGGATGTCTACAACCAATTGGAACATAACTTACCCAAGATGCAAAGCTAAAAATCGTTGACGCTCCGTTGACGCTCATTTTTAGGACATAGTAGCGATGTCGTCGCTACTGTTTTAGCCTAGAAAGGCAGCCGATAATCTGATTATGGCCTAATGTTGCCGCACAACACTAGGATTTTCCATGATACAAGGCCCAAAGTTGTTGACGCTCCTTTGACACTCATTTTTAGGACATAGTCGCGATGTTGTTGCAAGAGGTTTTGCATAGAAAGGCGGCCGATAGCACGATTATGGCGTAACGTCACCGCACAGCCCATGCAATTTCCAAGATGCAAGGCCAAAAGTCGTTGACGCTCTGTTGACACTCATTTTAATGTATTGTCCATTCAACATCTGCTGCTGTCGATAATTGATTTCATCCTGATTTGGCTTGATCGGCTGTTATTCTGCCTGATTGAGACTGAGCCCTGTGGCAAAGCCGAGCGGCGTAATAATCTTGCACTGTTCACTCTCACACGACTAAAAATGATGTATCATGCCAAAAGATTCATTGCGCCTGCTATACATCTATTTATGAACCGATATTCACGATCTACTTCTTACAGTTCTTCCATAATATATCTCTAACTGAAACTCTCGGTCAAGCTACATAAAGCTGGTGCACCATTGACGCATTCTGTCCTACTTTTTCTACCCTCCTTTATTTCTCCGCGTTTCAACTGCATTGACCGTCACCAACACCTTTTCAGCCTGTCTCTTTGACTTCCGTGTTGGCCGAACCAATCCGGGTACATTTGGCGCGGCGCTCACATTCTGCTGCTCTGGGCATTCCGGATCCTGAATGCCATTGTTGGGGCCTATATCGGATTCATCGTCTGCTGCGCAATCATCTTCGCTGTCATTTGGATTATCCAAGTCGCCATTCCAGTTTAGCCAATCATCGGTGTCCGAAATGCTTTCAGGTGCGCTATCGTCGTCGCTTTCGACTGCATGACGGTTGATTCTCCGGATTCGGCGGACATTTAAGATCTGAGTTCGTCCTCCAGGGAGGTCCTTTGCAGACAAAGCTGGTGGCAAAGGTGATCTTTCTGACAATTTAAATGCAGCCGCACCATCTTGTTGAAAGAGTAACCAGGATGCTTTGACGATCTCTTCAGTGTCCGAAATGTATTCTACAGTGGTCATCTGCTTGTCTTGAGCGCGAGATTCCTTCTGGGTAGCACGTAGGTTTTGGCTGCCCTGCCACATCTCCAAAAAGTTGTGAACCTTGGCCATTCTGTGCAATTTCCTTTCCTCCGCCTCTTTCTTCATTTCCGAGGCATTTTCTGTGTGTGGGGTATCCAATTCTGGATCAGTGCCTGCCAAAATCCCGTTATTGGCTCGAGCAAACTGCCTGACAACGACTTTTTTGCGAAGGGTCTTGTCTGTGGTTTTTGACTACCTCTATCCAATAACATCTCGGCCAAGGGAAAAACTGGCCTCCACTCAGACACCATGTGGTATGATAGAGAATATGTCATGAGCCACATTGGAGAGATCGGCGTACTTTGAGTGCGTTTCCTTCTGTTGGCGCCACCAATCGGTTATGTCCGGTATCCAAAATGTACTGCTAATCTCCATTGGGTCGGAGTGGTAATTATTGAGATTTGGATTAATTTGTCCCCAGTTCTTTGGTGCTTCAGGCGGCGAATTCAAATAGAGCCTGGCGGCGGTCAATAAGCGGGCTGCGCGATCGCTTCGTCCGGGTGTCGTCTCAGGCACATTGTTAGGCGTTAAGTATTCCTCATCATTGCTGGACAAATCATATGGATCAAAGGATGATTGATAGGACCCTGATGCCGTTGCGGAGGGGATGAGATTGCTGCTCGGTACTGTTTTGAGTTTATTGACCGGCGCACGTCGATGCTTCGCGCAGTATTCATTCTCCACATACTTCAGAAAGGCCTCTTGGTATTGTGTAGTGTACGATGTCTCGTCCTCAGGATTAATATCCATTCCCTTGTCCCACTGTCTAAACGATCGCAACTTCCGGAATGAATCAAGGATTTGTGCGGACATCAGATGCATGCCCGTCGTTGGTGTCACTTCAGCGTAGTATTTGAAAAGCTTCTGCCGAGCTAACTTCACAGCGAAGAACAAGTCTTCCTTCCATTGAGTCTTCTTCTTGGCCAAAGCCCGCATTACGCCATCCATGTGATCGAACATGTCGTTGTACACTGTGATAACGTGATGCAATGTGACTGTATGCCTCTTTGACATCCAAAGGGTCCAATATCGAAATGGCCTCAACACTTCAATGACATACTTGACAATCGTCCATTCATCCTGAGTTGTGAATAATGGCCGATATTCAGCGTATTTTGGGTTTTGAAGCCACTCGCGGGTGAATTCCCGTAAGCGGTAGGCGCGCTCGAGCAACTCCAATATAGAGTTCCAACATGTCTTCACATCCATAATCGGAAGTACCACAATGCGGACTTTGGCTTTTCGACAGTCAATGAACTCGTTTCGGCGACCAGGTGTCAGCGTAATTAATACAGCAAGCATTCCCTGCTATATGAAGGTCAGCTTCAGGACTTTCAAAATATCATGAAATACGTACTTTCTCAATTATCTTTGCTAAATCTGGTTTCATGGCCGACACCTTGTTGATTCTAGCATTGCCCTCTTTTCGAAGTCTTTGACTCTTCCCAATGTCTATGCTTTCATTCTCTCCAAATTGCTGATCGCGCTCAAGGGCTTCCCAAGACTTGGTGCGGCCTTTCACACCGAGACTGTTCATGAATGCACCTAAAGCCAGCTGTATGACGTACGCCATGCATGGTTTGTGGTTCCTCAATGCCGGCCACTCGATTCCAGAGGCATCAAGTATTGATTGCAGCTCGCGTGTCATCGAGTAGTTTGACGAAGCATTATCAGTTGTAATACCAATCAAGCGGCCGTCGGTAAGCTAAAAACAATCAAGCACGTCCTTCAAATGTACGGCTAACCTCGCTTCAGTATGTTGGCCCTTGACCTATCAACTTTAATTAGCTTTCGAAACGGGAACCGAACAGGCGATCAACCTCATCGAAAGCGAGTTGAACTTCACGCAATGCCCAATTTCGATCCATATAGTAAGCAATGACCGATGTTATGGCTAGTTTGTTCATTGATGTCCATCCGTCCAAAGCTAAACTAACTTTATTTCATATTGGCAATTGCTTCTTAATTGCATCCACAGTCAGTGCATATTCCCTCCGGCAAATGTTACTAAGGGTTGTAGTGGATGGTAGGACTAGGTCGTCGCGTAATGCCTTATATGACCATCGTAGCTCGAGATTTGATTTAGCGTTCCATGGAATATGTGCCGAAACAAATCCTAACATGAGGTAGCGATTCCACATGTCTTGGTGAAATTTGGAAGTTTCAAAGTCCTTATCTGCCAATTTGGAACGTTTTGTCTGTCATTTCGGTCAGTATGGATTAAATTGGATATCAAATATCATTTTTCTCGGCACACTTACTATTGTGATTCTGCGACTTCCTTGTCTCTTCAGGATGGCCAAAGCTGTTTCATCCACCGTCAAACTGGTCAATTCAGTGACCTCTGACTCTGTTAATTTGTTTAACTTTGCGATGTGAGCTTTTGCCAGCAAGTGTTTCCCCATTGAGCTGGTCCCATGTTTTGATGGATGGCGAAGAACTTGATGACACATGATACATATAATGCCAGGGCTGCCAGTCTTCTCAATTCTGCAGTGCAAATAGAATCGCCACAAAGGCGCATGTCTAGAATTCTTCCATTCAATAGGCCGCTTCGAGCCTACATTAATTGAAGCCCACCAAGCATCGAAGATGATTTGCAATGTAAGGTCACTCAAATCACGAATAAAGACACGTTCATTTTTGGAAGAGATCATAACCTCGAGCAATGAGGTGTTCAAAGATTGTATATTCGACATGGTGGTAGAAATTGGAAAGCTGGGTATTCCGACTCGAGAGACTGCTGAAAATAACGATACAGTAACGCAGAATGCGGGTTCTTAAATATTGACTCTACTGCTACAAGGAAAATATTCAGATCAGTAAGACATTGCATGCATATTTGTGAAGTTGAATACAAGGACAGATTGCAATGACTGACAGCGTAAAACTCCATTTAGGAACAGCATATTGCAGTTTATTGCTGTGTAGCGTTTGGAGCCTTGACGCACCGTGGGCGCTCAATTGTAGGAGGCGGACGCGATATTGTCACTAGCATTGTTGCCCACAAAGGCTGCCAATAGGTTCATTGTGGTTTATCTCCGCTCCATTCCGGTTAGATTATCCAAGATGCCAGCGCACAAATTGTTGACGCTCCGTTGACGCTCATTTTGGGACATGGTTACGATCTTGTTGTAAGCATATTTGCCTAGAAAGGCAGCTGATAGTACGATTATAGATCATCGTGGTCCCATGGCCCATTGATTTTCCAAGATGGAAGGCCTCAAATCGTTGATGCTCCATTGACGCTCATTTTCAGGGCAGAGTAACGATGTCGTAAAAAACATTTTTGCCTAGAAAGACTGCCGATAGTTCGATTATGTGTTAATGTCGCCGCACTGCCACCAGATTTTCCAAGATGCATGGCGAAAAGTCGTTGACGCTCCATTGACGCTCATTTTTAGGACATAGTAGCGATGTCGTCGCAATCGTTTTTGCCTAGAAAGGCAGCCAATAATCTGATTATTACTTAATGTCGCAGCACAGCCCTAGGATTTTCCGTGATACAAGGCCCAAAGTTGTTGACACTCCGTTGACACTCATTTTTAGGACACAGTAGCGATGTCGTCGCAATCGTTTTTGCCTAGAAAGGCAGCTGATAATCTGATTATGACTTAATGTCGCCGCACAGCCCTAGGATTTTCCGTGATACAAGGCCCAAAATTGTTGACGCCCCGTTGACGCTCATTTTTAGGACATAGTAGCGATGTCATCGCAACTGTTTTTGCCTAGAAAGACAGCCGATAATCTGATTATGAGTTAATGTCGCCGCACAGCCCTAGGATTTTCCGTGATACAAGGCCCAAAGTTGTTGACGCTCCGTTGACGCTCATTTTTAGGACATAGTAGCGATATCGTCGCAACCGTTTTTGCCTAGAAAGGCAGCCGATAATCTGATTATAGCTTAATGTCGCCGCACAGCCCTAGGATTTTCCAAGATACAAGGCCCAAAGTTGTTGACGCTCCATTGACCCTCATTTTTACGACATAGTAGCGATGTCGTCACTACTGTTTTTGCCCAGAAAGGCAGCCGATAATCTGATTATGGCCTAATGTCGCCCCACAACACTAGGATTTTCCATGATACAAGGCCCAAAGTTGTTGACGCTCCGTTGACGCTCATTTTTAGGACATAGTAGCGATGTTCGTGCAAGAGGTTTTGCAAAGAAAGGCGGCCGATAGCACGATTATGGCGTAACGTCGCCACACAGCCCATGCAATTTCCAAGATGCAAGGCCAAAAATCATTGATGCTCTGTTGACGCTCATTTTTAGGACATAGTAGAAATGTTGCCACCACCATTGTTCAATAGAAAGGCGGCCGATAGTCTGATTATGACGTACTGTAACCGCACAGCCTACTGGATATTTCATGACACAATGCCAAAAATCGTTGACGCTCCGTTGACGCTCATTTTTAGGATGTGGCAACGACTGAGTCATTTGCTTTTTTCGCAATAACGCCGACCTATACATTCGCTTTGGAAGGATGGAACAATGTAGCCCATTGATTGCTGAATGTGTAAGATTGAAAATTATTGACACTCTGTTGACGCACACATTAATCACATCGAAACAGCCTTTGTACACTCAATAATTGTATGCAACGAATCATATACACATTTTTGACATCCAGTATTGCGTTTGTATGTATTATCGTTTGCATCCAGGAGTTTTGTTACCTTTCACTTTCTGATCAACTGCGATCTACGCTATCTGAGTGTGAAATAACGTGGCCCTATCACATTCCTGCGCTTTCGGCCAGCAATTGACGGCATGTAGATCATTTCACTACTTTTGGGTAAACATAGCTCGACTTCCTCACCATTCCTTATCCAGCTCCTTCTCCTCGATTTCCATGACGTACCACAAGCAATTTCAACTATCTCAATCATGTGCACCAGGTCTGTGCGGAGAGTTATTCAGTTGGATACATGGATGAATACAGCATGACGGTTCTCATTCAGATCGATTCGTCAGGTGCACTGACTGCTCTTTCCATGACACGTATGACATCACTCACTTAAATTATGTTAGCTCATTTCGTGACTAATATTGCTTTTACTTTGTCACTTAACAGTCAATTGCAGAATGAAACTGAACGTTTTGGCCATCTTATAGCGCGATTCGGATTCTAGAACGTTCACATGGTGCGTTCGACACTTGCACATACACAGATGAACTATCAAGTCTCACAATTTGGTCACTGAAATCAAGAAAATGCTGACACGTAGCAAAATTGGTAAACAACTTGCTTTTCCCCGCAATCAGACGTCAAAAATTACAGTTTGCATATCTATTCTTCCGCAGATGCAGGAGCCGTCACCATCTCTTCGTCGGAATCTGATATCTATATGGTAATTAGCTGGAGACCATATGCAGGGGTAAAAGCTTACAGGTTCAACTGGCTTCGCTTTCAGCAACGGTGACGAATCGGGCTCCGCAGCTGGCTCACCACTAGGTATGCTCGATTTTGACTGCGGCTTCACCGAACCTAGCCTGATATGACTACTTCCTGGTCGAGAAGTGCCTTCCGATATTCCGAGGACAATGTCAAGACTCTGCATAAGCTCTCGAAATGTGGTCGGTGGATGCGGCGGAGCGTCGTCATTCGTTCGCTGCTGAACGACTGCCAGAACCCTCAATTCGAATGTGCCGTACTTCTTATCTCGTTCATGGAAGTAGTCGGCTGCATCCTCCCATCCCGGTTCAGTCAATTCGTCGAACTTCATCTGCTTCTCCCGAAACCTCTCCATGCGCTGCGGTACCGGTTTAGTGATTGTGGCCATCACCCAGCCGGGTTTGTCATCTTCGCTCAGCTTGCCCTGCTCAGTCTCTTCATCATCCTCATCTTCCCCATCCTTCCCATCGTCGGAACTTGCAAGATCACTCAGACTATCTCCGATAGCAACCAGCATCTCCTCAAACGTCTTTTCGGGCTTTCTGGACGTCAATCCCACGAGTTCAGCATGCGTCATATCGTCCTGCTCTTGTTGAACCGCTACCTCTGCGTCTTCAACTCGCTTTCTTGCCCCAGCGGTCTCTCTTTCAACAAAATCCTCAATCTATTTCTCTTTGTCTTCATTGCTTAAGAAGTGCGTTTCTTATCGTTTCTCCACCGCAAGCCTCTTTCTGGATCTCAAGCTGCGCAATGCCCCAAGGGCTCGGACTCTCTCTGCCTCGAAGCCGCTCTTGCCTTCATTGGCTTGATGACATCGTTGTGTTGAGCGCTTTCCCGATTTCCCGTTTCTGCCAGCCGGAAGTTGCGAATTGTTCTTTTTCAGAGCATTGACCATTGTAGTTTGTGTGGACTGTGTTGTTAGGCGGGATGTTGGATGTTGCAAGTTATGGACAATATGGAGGCAAGCTGCGTCTTTTATGTCAAAGTTGGTACATTTACTCATCTTGAACAAAGCAAAACCTTCCTCCTCACTGTCAAAAAATCAGGAATTATAACGCTAACTGTACAACATGACCTGATTGTTAGCGTCATTTTTATGTAATATCCCGGGGATTATGTGAGACAAACATGAGCAGACATTCTTTCCCTCGAACTACATCCCATTAATTTCACGCGATTACGCGATTCCGGCGGTCGTACACCGCAATTTATCCTTGTTACCAAACAAACAACATCAGACCGACTTATTGCTAATTGCGGGGCGGTGGGAAACCCCTGCAAGTTGCAGCCATACTCAGCAGGATTCATCGTGAGCATAACAGTCATGTTAGCTGCTACTTATTCCATTCTGACAAGATGCTAACTATATAATCCTCAGGGCTTCCCACTTCCTCTCGTTATCATCTTTCTCTCCTATTCCACACCGGCACATCATGGATACCCAACCACCCCCACCAGATGAGAGCGGATCGAATACCGGCCAATTGGCGGGCGCTATATCAAATACGGAAATTCTCGGCACACAACAAGAGCGCAGACACAAGTTAGTTCACCGCGACACTGCCGATGCAGCCATCAAACATATGACCCAGGATGCACATTTAAACATCGTCCACAAGACTGGCAGCAGGAGAAATAAGAAGCAGCATGCAGTGGGATGTGAGTATATCCATATCGATGCAATCGGCGGTCAATTAACTGTATAACGTACAGCGGGTGTCCGTAGAGAGCTACGTAACGAATTCATCGCTGCCCATAACGGGAAACCTCCATGGTCGACAAAGTCATTTATCCGCACAGTCCGCGAAATCGAACATCATGATGGTGTCAGCTCTGGGATCTTCGCAGATGAATTTCCTGAGAAGCGTCCCCGTGAGTGGACGAATCAGGCATTAATCACCTCAGCGGAGCCTACTGAAGCGTATATGGTAGAGGTAACAGCTGAATTTCATTGTTAGAAGCATCAACTAATGTCTTGTAGGTTTTCAACATGTCTGCAATTATGGCAAGGCAAGAAGGTCGGGTACAGCTGGAACAGTCCGACATGCGCCTGGCATTGAATATGGCCAAAATGGCCAAAGAAGGCTTTTCGTGCGCCGCAATTGAGGAAACGAAATATCTCATAAAGAAACCACGCGCCGAGGTCTGAGAAGAAAAGAAGCGGGGTGTTGAGTTTCCTGGGCACAAAAGGGTGAAGGCTGCGATACAAAGACAACCGGCAATGCTTCGTCAAAACCAAACGTCTGGCTGCCTTCCTTGCCAAAATGACACCGCAAAGAATCCGCAGACACGCTGGACATGCAAAGGAACAGGTGCACCTCCACCCACCCGACGCAGAGAGCGGATTCGAGAGCCGACTCCACCTCCGCCAGGCACGCCACTCGCCCCAACCGGTAACACTTCCAGAGCTCAACATGCTGAAATCATCAATTTGCCGGCCAGATATACGTATTCGCATACAGCTCTTCCCTGTGCGGAATATTTCGAAGATGATGAGGATACTGAGCACAATACCGATTTTCATCCAGATATGCTGACTGATGAAGGTTAGTACACTCTCTGTGGTGTGGTAATGCAGCTAACATTCATTTTGAAGACAAGAGCAGAAGATTGACCGATGCTGCAACTGATGACGAGCATTGACCGAAAGACGGGATTTTGGAGATTATTATTATATATATCTATGTATTAGTAAAGAACAACATAGTTATCAAGAAGAATGTAGATGAAAACGCAAGAAAGGCAGCCAAAACAACGTGAATGATAAACTGTGCCAAATTCAATGATTGCATATTGTGGATACAGCCATGGCAAAATGAGCGTCAACGGAGCATCAACGATTTTTGTTCATGCGTCCTGGGAAATTACACCTCAGATAAGTTGTCGTTACTCATAATGGTATTTTTGGCTGCCTTTATAGGCAAAACAGATTGCAATACCCTCCCTGCCCCATCATGAAAATGAGCGTCAACGGAGCGTCAACGATTTGTGGTCATGCGTCCTGGGAAATCACACCTCCGATAG